>Ga0182011_10000411_pt1 | contig 37143 bp, 26 predicted proteins | sample 711E1DmetaG_FD_120481 | JGI IMG/M metagenome (GOLD analysis project Ga0182011, IMG submission 120481) | Permafrost microbial communities from Stordalen Mire, Sweden - 711E1D metaG | ecosystem: Environmental > Terrestrial > Soil > Wetlands > Permafrost | place: Sweden: Stordalen | collected...
GTCGACGTACAGGACCGCAAGCCGGCCGGGCTGGCGTTCCAGGGCGACAAGAGCCTGGGACAGCCGGTCCATCAGGGCGGCCCGGTTCGCAAGGCCGGTCACCGGGTCGTGCAGGACCTGGTAGGCCAGAGCGTTCTCAGCCCTGACTTGCGCAGTGACGTCGCGGGATATCCCGAACGTGCCGATGATCCGGCCGCTCTCATCACGAAGAGGCATCTTGGTCGTCGAGACCCAGGGACTGGTCCCGTTGTGGAAGGTCTCCTGCTCCAACTTCCCCACGATCGGCTCGCCGGTGCGGATGATCTGCTGCTCGTCCTCAAAGGCAGCTGCGGCGTGCTCCTCGCCGAAGAAGTCGAAGTCCGTCTTCCCGATTATCTCCTCCGCTCTACGGTCCGGAGTGATCGCGGCGATCCAGCCTGCGCTGACCAGGAGGAACCGGCTCCGCTCGTCCTTGAAGTACACGCGCTCCTCGGTGGTGGCCAGCAGGTTGCGCATGCAGGTGCGCTCGGTCCCGCGCAGCGGTTCGCTCTCCTGCGACCCCTTTGGACGCAGCTTCGCCTTGACCGCCGGAACTCCTGTTCTCATCGATGAGTACTATCGGCCGGTTCGCCGGGAATGCTTAGCGCCAGCCACGGTTGGGGCGTTTCGCTGTCACTATTGCGCAGTTCAAGTCGGTTAGCCGCGGTGTCGATAGAAGTACCATGCAGCAAGGCTGTTTGCGAGAGCTTCCTAATCTGGACAAGGACAGGCTGACCATTGGCGTCCTCTCGCCCCAATTGGCGGCGACGTTCTTCGGCAAGGTGTTCGCAGGCATCACCGAAGTCGCAGCGCAGAGCGGCGCGGCGGTGGTCGGAATCCAGACCTTGGACCCGGTCGATGTCGATGTCGACCGCGCCGTATCGCGCTTTCGATGCAGGGCGGGCTGGGACCGTTTCGCGGGCGTGATAGCCCTCGTGAACGCCGTCGAGCCCACGTACCTGTTCGAGCTGCAAGCTGCCGGCATCCCCATCGTCCTGGTGAGCAACGAGGTCGAGGGGCTTGCATGCCCGGTGGTCTCCTCGGACAACCGCTCAGGCATCTTCTCAGCCGTTGACCACCTCATCGATCACGGACACCGTCGTATCGCTTTTGTGGGCAACCTGGGACAGACCGACATGCGCGAACGCTACGACGCCTACTGCCAGAGCCTTGCACGCCACGGCATGGGGCCTCAGGACTGGCTGCTTTTCGAGGCGAGCGACCACGTCGAGCGCGGTGGTGCCGAGGCCGGCGAGGCCATGCTGGCGGCGGGGCTTCCCTCGACCGCGGTCGTCGCCGCGAACGACTACAACGCCATCGGGATCATGAGCGTGCTGAAGAAGGCGGGGCTGGTGCTTCCCCGCGACCAGGCGATCGTCGGCTTCGACGACACCGAGGCGGGGGCGTTGACCACCCCGGCGCTGTCGAGCGTTCGCCAGGACTTCGCAGCGATCGGCGCCAAGGCGGCACAGCTGGTCCTCGAGCTCGCCGGCCACGACGTACCGGCGCTGCGCCACCGGGTACCCACGCGATACATCGTCCGGTCCTCCTGCGGGTGTGCACCGGACCGCCCGGCATGGGGCGACAGGGCCGGCGTGGTTTCGGGCGAGCCCGTTCACGGGGACCTACGCCGTATGTTGCTGGAGCTGTTGACCGAGCAGGGGGCGGGTGAAGACGAGGCCAGAGAGGTGGCCGCGCGCGCGGCCGAGGTGATCGCGGAGGTTCTCGAGACGCCGGGAGACGAGCTGACCGAAGAGCTGACCGCGCGGCTCACCGTGGTGTCCGAGGATCTCTGCTCTGCAACCAGGCGTTTCGAGGTCGTCCCCGCGTCGGCCCAGTGCGCACGCACTTTCGGGTTGCAAGCTGCGTCGCCCAAGGCTGAGGGCAGCGAGTTCGAGCGCCGAATCGGCGTGATCTCGCTCGCTTTGTCACGGGCGTACGCACGTGAGCAGGAGAACCAGCAGCGTCGGCTCCACTATTCGCTCAGGGACGAATACCAGATCAGCCTGGACCTGTTGCGAAACCCGGCGAGCGCCCAGGGCGGCCTGCCCTTCCTGAGCCAGACACGGGTGCGGGCCGCCTACCTCGGGCTCTGGCGGGACGCGCCTTCGGACAGCACGGACAGTCCGGACGAGGACATGACTATCGAGCTTGCCGGTTCGTTCGTCTCCGACGCCGGCAATCGCCTCCCGGTCGGAGGCCACCTCGGGGTCCGGTCCTTCCCCCCACCCGAGCTCGTCTCCCTCGCCCAGCCGGCCGCGAGGGAGATCACCATTGTGCTCCCGGTCAGGACCGCTGCCAAGGACTGGGGCCTGTTGGCCCTTGTCGGCCCGCTCGAGACGACCGTTGCCACAGGGCGCGACTTCTACTTCCAGTGCGCGGCACTGCTCAGCATGGCGCTCGAGCAGGAGGGCATGGTCCGTTCGCTGCGCTCCAGCGAGGAGCGGTATGCCCTGGCCGCAAGTGCCGCCAACGACGGCCTCTGGGACTGGGACCTCATTGCCGGTCGCGTCATCTTCTCGGAGCGGTGGAAGGCCGTGGTCGGATGTGAACCCGGCGAGATCGGGACGAGCCCCGACGAGTGGCTCGAGCGCGTCCATCCCGACGACCGGGCAGGGCTCTACGCAGGGCTCGACGCGTGTAGGAATGGTGACTCCACGGCCCTCGAGTCCGAGCACCGCCTGCGACACAGCGAGGGCTCGTACCGCTGGGTGCACTGCCGGGCGCTGGCGATCCCTGGCACACCGAGCCCGGCGACGCGCCTGGTCGGCTCGATCACCGATATCACCGACCGACGAGATCTCGAGGAACAGCTGCGCCACCAGGCGCTCCACGACTCTCTCACGGGGCTTCCCAACCGCGCCCTGGTGCTCGACCGGGCAGAGCGGATGCTCGCCGCGGCGCGCAGGAATGACGGCTCGGTGTCGCTGCTGTTCATCGACTTGGACAATTTCAAGGAGGTCAACGACGGCTTCGGGCATGCCACGGGCGACGAGCTGCTGGCCGCGGTCGGGGCGCGACTGCGCCGGGTTGCCCGTGAGGCCGACACTGTGGGGCGCCTCGGCGGAGACGAGTTCGTCGTCCTCATCGAGCACGGGGCGTTGGCAGATGCCTCTGAGCTGTTGGCCCAACGTGTGCGCGATGTGCTGCACCCGCCATTCCTCCTGGACGGCCGCGAGTACCTGGTCAGTGTGAGCATCGGGATCGCCACCGCGTCCGATGGCACCGCCGAGGAGCTCCTGCAGGAGGCCGACGTCGCCATGTACCAGGCGAAGAGCTCGGGCAAGAACCGCTGCGTCAGCTTCCGGCCTCGCATGCAGTTTGCCGCCCACGCGCGCCTCCAGCTCGAGATGGACCTCACATCGGCGATCAGCGGAGGCCAGCTGCGCGTCCATTACCAGCCGATCTTCAACCTGGAGCACAGAGACATCTGCGGCATGGAGGCTCTCGTCCGCTGGCAGCATCCCGAGCGGGGGCTGCTCCCACCGAGTGAGTTCCTCCCCCTGGCCGAGGCATCCGGACGCCTCATCGTGGACCTGGGTCGATTCGTTCTCTCTGAAGCGTGTCGCGCCGCTGCCGGCTGGCATCGACTAGGGGCCCACCTCGACGTTACGGTCAACCTCTCGGCCCGCGAGCTCCAGTCCGACGGGATCGTGACCGACGTGGCGGGGGCGCTCGCCGAGAGCGGCCTCGAGCCTGCACATCTCGTGCTCGAGGTCACCGAGACGGCGATGATGCACGAACCAGACTCCGTTGTCGCCCGCATGACCAAGCTGAAGAGCCTCGGTGTGCGCCTGTCGGTCGACGACTTCGGTACCGGCTACTCCTCGCTCTCCTCCCTCCGGCGCTTTCCCATCGACGTGCTGAAGATCGATCGCTCCTTTGTCGAGTCGAGCTCGAACTCGCCGGAGGACGCCTCGGTGGTGCAGACCCTCGTCTCGCTCGGGCGGACCCTCGGACTCGAGATCGTCGCGGAAGGTGTGGAGCTCGCCAGCCAGCTCGACGCAGTTCGAGAAGCCGGCTGCAACAGCGCCCAGGGGTTCCTGCTCGGGCGGCCCCTGGACCGGGAGCAGCTCGACGCGCTTGTGGCCACCCTGGTGCGGGCCAGCTTGCTCACTGCCGGCTGAGAAGACATCCGGGGCCGACGAACACCGAGGACCGCTCTGCCGGCGCGCCCTGCCGGAGCGAAGACGACTGGTGGCCTGCGGAGACTCATAGGGCCCGAGCTCGTCGCCGGGGCGCCGGTCAGCTGGGATCTGCCGGACGCGTGGCCCGGCGGGGAACGTGCCCGACCAAACTGAGCGCGATCCCCACCAGCGCCCACGCTGCCAGCACGGCCAGCGGTCCTGCGGCCTTGGCGCCGTCGAAGAAGGCGACTGATCTGAGGCTGGTGTTGGTGGCCCCGACAGGCAGATATTGGGCGAGTTGTCCCCATGGGGTGGGCATGAGCTGCCATGCGGTGGTCGCCCCGGAGAACGCAAAGCCAAAGAAGAACACCACCAAGAGGGCCGAGAGGATTCCCGCGATCCCGGCGATGGCGGCCAGTGCGCAGGTGACAGCCGCGATCGCCCCGGCACCCAGACTGATCACCAGCTCGTTGGCAAACCAAGAGCCGGTCAGCCCCCCGAGCACGCCTTGAAGGGCCACGGTGGCGAACAGACCTGCGAGGACTGCATAGACGACCAGTCCCGCCAGTCGTGTGCGCCGGTCGCGTGACAAGAGCCCGATGAGCGCACCGGCAGCGATGGAGGTCATCGCCAAGGGGATGAGAGCGGTGGGAACCGCCGTCCCCTTCGGGTCCTCGGCGGGGTTCGGCGCCAGGTCGGTGACGATCACGGTGGCGTGCGGGAGAACATGGGCGATGGCGGCGGGCACGGCTTGGGTAAGCATCTGCGCAACGTTCGGGCTCGCTTCGGAGGCTGTGTAGACGGTGGCGACGGCGGCGGACAGGAAAACCGCGGCGTAGACCTGCCGGTCGGTGACCGCGGCGCGGGCCGCCACGTTGTCGGACAGGACCTCGACGCTGAACGCGCCTGGCTGAGCATGCTCCAGGGCGTGGGCCAGTGCGTGCGCGGCCGCCGGGGGACCGCTGACGGCGAGGGGCAGATCGTGGGGTGCGGCGCGTGAGGACGACCAGGCGAACATCAGCACCAGGATCAACTGCGCCACGACGATCGCGCCCACGCACAGGAGCACCACCGCGTCAGAACGCCGCCTCACACCGCCACCGAGGTGAGCACCGGTCTGCGCCGTGCCGCCATCTTGAGCGCGGCGCGGGGTCTTTTCGAGATCAACGGTTTCCGTGAGACGTCGATGGACGACATCGTAGAGGCCGCCGGGATGCCCGCGGGCGGGGTGTACGGCTACCTCCCGGGCAAGGACGCGGTCATCACGGCCATCGCCGAGGAGGTCGTGGGCGGGCTGACCTCGACCTTGACGGCCCTGCTCGCCCAAGACGAGGTCCCGTTCCTGAGCGGCGCCCTGCGCCAGCTCGTAGTCCAGATCGATGCGCTGGCCGGCAGCTCGAGCAGGCCGACTTGCAGAGCGCCGACCTGGTGCTCGGCATGGAGCAGGCGCACGTTCGCTACTCGGTGCTTCTCGAGCCCGAAGCCTGGTTTCGGAGCTTCACCTTGAAAGAGCTGGTCCGTCGCGGATCAGAGCTCGGCCCGCGGCCACCGGTCGAGTCGCCTGGCGCGTGGCTGGCGAGAGCCCACGAAGGCCGGGACCGCCCTGACATGCTCGGGGACTCCCCTCTCGATGATGTCGCCGACCCCTACGGGGGCCCGAGCTCAGCCTACGAGGCGGCCCTGACCGAGATCGGAGACCTGGTCGATCGCCTCGTATCCCTCCTCTGGCCCACTGGTTGAGGTCCGTACCGGCTGCCGGGAACACCTGGCGCGGAGCCGCACGACTACGAACTGCAGCGCAAGGACAGATGAGCGAAGGTCTTGCGGGGGCGTGCCCGCTATGTTGGCCGCATCGAGCGAGAACGGGAGGTTTCAGATGCTGATCTCGACAATGAACGACTTTCCGGGCAGTGAGGTCACGGAAGTCCTGGGCGAGGTATTCGGACTGACAGTGCGCAGCCGCAACATCGGGTCCCAGATCGGGGCCGGGTTCAAGTCCTTCGCCGGCGGCGAGCTCAAGGGCATGACAAAGAACCTGATCGCCAGTCGCCAGGAAGTGATCGAGCGCATGGTGCAAGAGGCCGAGGCGAAGGGTGCCGACGCCATCTTGGCGATGCGCTTCGACACCTCGGAGATGGGTGGCAACTGGACCGAGATCTGCGCCTACGGCACGGCCGTGAAGGTCCGAAAGCTCTAGTCGGACGCGTGGCCGGCGGTCAGGAACGCAAACTTCTGGTCATCCTCGTGGATTACCAAGGACTGTCGGCTACGTCCTGCAGCCCGCCGAGGCATATCGCGTGCCGTTGGCCTGGTGCGCCGCCGGGAGGACGTCGACGACGGCGTGCAACAACGAACAGTCCGTGTCGTGGAGCGGCGCCATCTTCCTTCCGTGTTCTGTGACGACGACAGCTGCCGGACACGCCCAGCCGTCTGCCTCGAATGACGAGGCCGCCCCCGCAGCCGGGCGGAAGATGATCCGGTAGAGAAGCGAGTTCTCGTGACAGCCCTCCGCGGGAGGCCCAAGGGGAAGGGCATCGAGGACCGCTCTGAGCCTTCTTGCCTGCGTGCTGTCGAGTCGGACCGTGACGGGACCTGACGACGCGCCGGCAGGGCTGGTTTGAGAAAAGCCGGTCACCTCCACGACGCCTCCACCGGGGGCGAGCTCTCCAGCTGACCGGCTCGGCAGCCAGACCGTCTGCGCATCGACGCGCAACTCGGTGTCGCTCGTGCCGCCGATGGGCGCGAGATCGTAGGCCAACTGGGCGAGGTACTCATTGGGGCCCGAGATCGGCAACGAGACCACGACTCCGCTCGCCGTGCCGGTCGGACTGCTGGCATTTCCGGTCGAAGTCACCTTGGCTCCCCTGGGGAGATGCGCCTCGATGTAGCTCTCCACGAAGGCGGGCGATTCGTCGACGAGGTACAGCCGGTGGACGTCGATCAGGCCGCCGACTCCTGGTGTCTCGAGGGGGCTCGCGAGCCAGGTGGAGACGACCTTGCTCGTCGAACGTGCACCCGGTGGGATGCTCGCCTGCCCCAACACTGTGTGCGCGAACAACTCTGGGCTCGTCGCGCCGACGGGGACAGACCCGGCTGCGATGACTCCAACCCCGACGCCGACCACCACCAGCACCGAGCAGGCAACCAGCAGGAACCCTCGCACGCCTGCATTGTCCCACCGCGCCCCGGTGAGCACATGACACGACCGAACGAGATGCACCGTTTCGCGCTGGACCCGTGAGGATCCGAAATGGACCTGGTCAGCCCGTGAACGCGACCTCGCGCGAGCACCACCGATGCGGACCCGGCAGGATGGAGTCATGTCCAGCAGCGGAGAGAGTCGGGCTCAGAGCCAGTCGCACGGTCTGGTCCAAGGCATTGGCGCGCCGCCACGGGTGACACTGATCGTCAACGGGACCGAACGCTCGGTGCCGGCGACGGCGTCACTCCTGTCGGTGCTGCGTGGCGAGTTGGGCCTGACAGGTGCCAAGCCCGGTTGCGGGGAGGGGGAGTGCGGGTCCTGCACCGTACTTGTCGACAACCGGCCCGTGCGCGCCTGCCAACAGCAGGTAGCCGACATCGCAGGGCAGAACGTCACCACCGTCGAAGGGCTCGTGAGCGACGGCCGGCTGCACCCGGTCCAGCAGGCCTTCGTCGAACTCGGCGCTGCCCAGTGCGGCTACTGCACTCCTGGCATGGTCCTTTCGGTGGTCGCCTTGTTGGCGCGCGACTCGGACCCGGACGACGGCGCCGTGAACGAGGCGCTGTCCGGCAATCTCTGCCGTTGTGGCGCCTACACCTGCATCCGCAAAGCTGTCCACCGGGCTGCCGAGCTGACTGCGGGGCCCGGCATCGCCGACGACGTGTCGGTCACGCCGGGCACTGAGGATTGGAAGTTGCCTGACCCACGCCCTGACGGGCCCAGGCCGGCGCGGCCGTGGGACATGACCGAGCCTACCGACCGTGACTGGTTCGAGGTTCTCGGGGACGGGCTGGTCGTGGTGCTCCCGCCTCGCAGGCCGGCAACGGGCACCTGGTCGACCAGCGGCGGCGCCTGGCTGCATGTCGGCTGTGACGGGATTATCACCGCATTCACCGGCAAGGTTGACGTGGGCCAGGACAACCGCACCGCGCTGCGCCTCCTCGTCGCCGAGGAGCTCCGCATTCCCGTTGACCGGGTCCGTCTCGCGATGGGGGACACCGATCTGTGCCCCTACGACATGGGCACGTTCGGCAGCCGGTCCATGCCCGACGCCGGCAGCGCGCTCAGCCAGGTCGCCGCCTACGCGCGTTTCCTGTCGCCACCGCCTCCAGGGTCACGAAGAATCGAGATCGTCACCGGCGAGCCGACGGTCACGCGGCCGTCGCAGTGGCAGATCGCCGGGTCTGCGCACATACCCCCGGCAACGATCGACGCCGTCACGGGCGCCCGCAAGTTCGTCACGGACCTGAGCATGCCAGGTCTGTGGCACGGTGCCATGCTGCGCCCGCCCGTGTTCGGAGCGGTGCTCGGCCACCTCGATACAACTTCACTCGACGGTCGCGCCGACGTGATCGTGGTCCAGACTCCCGCGGGCACCGGTGTCGTGGCTCGCGACAGGGCGGAGGCCCGCATGGCGCTGGCCGAGCTCGTGGCCGAGTGGGAGGTTCCCGAGGCGCCGTCGGACAGCGACCTCGAAGCGTTCCTGCGCTCGCATCCGGCGCCAGGAGCAGACGGCTGGAACGGGCCGTTCCACTACGAGGTCGGGGAGCCCGAGATCGCCCTGAAGGCCGCGGCCGTGCGCGAAGACGCCACCTACACCACCGCCTACCTTGCCCCCGCCGCTCTCGAGAATCGTGCCGCGGTGGCGGTCTGGGACGACGACGAACGATTGACGATCTGGACAGGGACCCAGACCCCTTTCCCGGTCCGGGCCCAGGTCGCCGAAGCCCTCGGTCTGGACGAGCAGGATGTCCGGGTCATAGTGCCGCCGACGGGCGGCGGGTTCGGCGGCAAGCACGCGGCCGGTGTCGCCACCGAGGCGGCCATCCTGGCCCGGGAGATCGGCGAACCGGTCCGGGTGGCCTGGAGCCGCTCCGAAGAATTCACCGTCGGCACTCTCCGTCCCGCCGCGGTCATCGATGTGGCTGCCGGAGCGACGGTCGACGGTGAGCTGACCGCGTGGACCTTCACCAACATCAACTCGGGCCAGGCCGCCATCGCGACCCCCTACCGGGTGGCCAACCAGCGGATCGACTACCAGCCTGCGCACAGCCCGCTCGCCCAGGCCTCCTACCGGGCTCTGGCGGCCAACGCCAACAACTTCGCAAGGGAGTCGCACTTAGACGAGCTGGCCCACCGGCTCGGTCGTGATCCGGTCGAGTTCCGCCTCGCCAACCTGGCCGACGAAAGGCTCGCCGATGTGCTGCGAGCGGCTGCCGAGCGTTTCGGGTGGGCGGCCGGGCACGACAACTCCGGCCGGGGCGTCGCGTGCGGGCTCGAGAAGGAGGGAAGGGTTGCCACTGCCGCGCAGGTCGTCGTCGGCCGGGACGGCCTTCTCCGGGTGGTCCGTATCGTCACCGCGTACGAGTGCGGTGCCGTGGTCAACCCCGGCACCGTGATCAACCAGATAGAAGGCGCCACGGTCCTGGCTCTCGGCGGCGCACTGTTCGAGGCGGTCCACTTCAGTGCCGGGGCCATCACCAACGGCTCGTTCTCCGGCTATCGCGTCCCGCGGATCTCCGACGTACCGCCGATCGAGGTCGTCCTGTTGAACCGTGCGGATCTGCCCTCGGCTGGGGCCGGCGAGACGCCGATGATCGCGGTTGCACCGGCGGTTGCCAATGCCATCTTCGATGCGACGGGGCAGCGCCTGCGGTCGCTCCCTCTGATTGGCGATGGCCCGGTACAACCCGATGCTTGAGCCAGGAAGCCGACCGCGGTCACGGAGAGCCGAGGTTGGACCGCGACGACCTGGACCAGGTCGCCGCGGCCGGGCCGCTCACGCTCGAACGGCCCGGGCGAGCGCCACAGCGGGGTGTTCCTCTACGCCAGCGGCGTCATGACGTGCTTGATCTGGGTGTAGTCCTCGAGGGAGTACATGGACATGTCCTTGCCGTAGCCGCTCTGCTTGTAGCCGCCGTGCGGCATCTCGGGGGTGAGCCAGAAATGGGTGTTGATCCAGACCGCGCCGTACTGCAGCCGGCGGGCGACGCGCATCGCGCGGGAAATGTCGCGGGTCCACACCGAGGACGCCAGCCCGTAGTCGACGTCGTTGGCCCAGGCCACGGCTTGATCCTCGTCGGAGAAACGCTGCACGGTGACCACCGGCCCGAAGACCTCCCGCTGCACGATCTCGGCCTTCTGGTCGACGCCGGTGACCACGGTCGGCTTGTAGTAGAAGCCCTGTCCTGAGATCTCCTCGCCGCCGGTGAGGACCTCGGCCCCGGCGTCCTTCGCCCGGACGACGAAGCCCTTCACGCTCTCGCGCTGTCGGGCCGATACCAGAGGTCCCACCTCGACCTCGGTGTCGGTGATGTCGCCGACCTTGATCGACTCGACGGCGGGCACCAGGGCCGAGAGCAGGTCGTCGTAGATCTTGGGACCTGCCACCACGCGACATGACGCCGTGCAGTCCTGGCCCGTGTTGGCGTAGCCGGCGAACTTCAGGGTCTCGACCAGGGCCGCCAGGTCGGCGTCGTCGAAGACCACCACCGGGGCCTTGCCGCCGAGCTCGAGATGGGCGCGCTTAACGGTCTCGGCACATGCGGCGGCGATGATCTTACCCGTCGCGGTGTCGCCGGTGACAGAGACGAGGCGGACCGCCGGGTGGCGCGTGAGGGCGTCGCCGATGACCGCGCCGCGACCGGTCACCACGTTGAACACACCTGCGGGGAAGATGTCGGTTGCCAACTCGGCCAGGCGAAGCGTGGTGAGCGGTGTGATCTGCGCCGGCTTGATGATCGAGGTATTGCCGGCGGCCAAGGCAGGGCCGAGCTTCCAGACGGTCATCATCAAGGGGTAGTTCCACGGGCAGATGCCGACGGTGACGCCCAATGGCTCCCGGCGGATCATGGAGGTGAAGCCCCTCTCGTACTCCCCGGTCGACTTGCCCTCCTGACAGCGGGCAGCGCCGGCGAAAAAGCGCAGGCTGTCGGACACGAACGGGATGTCGCCTTGCGAGACCGTGATCGGCTTGCCGACATCGATGGATTCGAGCCGGGCAAGCTCGGCTGCATCGGCGTCGATGGCATCGGCGAGCCTGAGGAGCATGGCGCTGCGCTCTTTGGGCGGTGTGTCGAACCAGACCTCGTCGTAGGCCCTCTGCGCCGCGCTCACCGCACGAGCGACATCCTCCGTGCCGGCGACGGCAACCTTGGCGATCGTCTTGCCGGTGGCCGGGTTGATGTCGTCATCTGTCTCGCCTTCGGCGGGATCCACCCACTCCCCGCCGATGAACAACGGGCGGTACTTCTCCACGTTCTCCTCCATGGCGCTGCTCTCCTTTCCGCAATCGTGGCCCTAGCCGTCGATGGTCCCGGTGCCCAGCGGGCCGCTCTCGAGCCAGGCCGGCGTCCGGCCGCCCCGAGCTCGGCTGCGACGGGCACGGCAAGCTCGTCTGTGGCGCCGCTCTTGTGCTGACGATCAGACCGGACCGGCGCCCGAGCCTTACTCTTCTTGTCCTCCTCGAGCTTGTGTGCTCTCCGGCGCAAGTGGCAAGGCGGCACCTTCCGGCACGAGCGTGGGCGTAGAGCGGTTGAGCGTCTCCCCGCGGAAGAACGACGGCCCTGCCAAGCGCCAGGCCACGGCGCAGACAAGACCGATGAGCGCGCTGATGAGGAAGACCATGAACACCCCGCCGATGTCCCAGTGTGGGGCGAACGGCAACTGCAAGGACGTGTAGCTCTGATTGCTCGAGAAGAACCAGTCCTGCTCCAAGCTATAAGCCCCTGCAGCGAACAGGATCAGTCCGCCAAGGCCTGGCAGGACCCCCTTCATCAGCAGGTCACGCGAGCTTCGCGTGAGGACCTTCCGGTAGTACCACAGGCATGTCCAGCCGGTCAGGCCGTAGTAGAAGGCGATCCACACGCCGATGGCCGTTACCGAGTCCGCGATCACGTTGCCACCGGAGAGGTAGTTCATGAGTGAGTACATCACTATCGAGACCCCGCCCATCACTAGGGTCGCGACCGTCGGAGTCAGGTACTTCTTGTCTATGGTCCCGAACGCGTCGGGCACCGCCTTGTACACGCTCATCGAGAGCATCGTGCGGGCCGTGGGCAGGATCGTCGTCTGCGTGGACGCGGCGGCCGACGAGAGCACCATGAGCAGCAACAGGTGCGCGAAGACCGAGCCGATCCAGGCCGATCCGAACACGGCAGTGCCTTGCACCGACAGCACGTCGGTGAGGTGCGCCGGGTTCGCCAGGCCTATGCCCGTCGTGCCGACACCGGCGAAGGCCTGCGCGGCGATGGTGACGAGTGCGTACGTCGCCAGCAGCAGCAGCGTGGCGATGATCCCCGCCAAGCCCGGGAGCCGCTTCTTGTCGCTCGTCTCCTCGTTCACCGAGAGCGAGGTGTCCCAGCCCCAGTAGATGAACAGCATGAGGACGAGTCCGTCGACGATCTTTGTCGGAGAGACGGTCGTCGGGTTGAACCACGACATGCTCGGCACCAGGTGGCCTGCCGGTGCGTGGCCTGTAGCCACCCTGACCAGTGCCACGACCGCGTAGACGGCCAGCATGACGAGCTCGATCGACAACAGGACCTGCTGGACCCGCGCCGAGACCTCGATGCCCCTGTAGCAGATATAGGTCAGAACGACGATGAACAGGACGCCGACGAGGAGCACCCAGAAGCTGGTCGGGTTGTCCCCGATGCTATTTCTGTTGAAGAGCATGAAGCCGTACTGACCGGCTACTTCGGCAAGGCTCGCCATGACGAGCACGTCTGAGGCGATGATGCCCCAGCCACCTGCCCAGCCCGTCTTGGGGCCGAAGGCTCGCGTGGCCCAGGTGAAGGTCGTCCCGCAGTCGGGATCCGCCTTGTTGAGCTCGCTGTAGCCGATCGAGATCAGCAGCATCGGCACGAACGCGGCGATCGCGACGAATGGCGCATGGAAACCGACATCGGCGACGACGAGACCGAGCGTCGCCGCCAGGCTGTAGGCGGGGGCGGTGGACGCGGTGCCGATGACCACGCTCGAGACAAGCCCGATCGCCCCCGACTTCAAGCCCTTGTCGACGCCTTCCCCTGGAGGCAGCAGAACGGCGCCGGCGGACATCAGACCGTGCTCTGTTCCAGCATCGCGTCCGCCACCTTCACGAAGCCGGCGATATTGGCGCCCAGCACGTAGTCGCCCGGCCTGTCGTACTCCTCGGCTGCCGCACGCACATTGGTGTGTATCGCGCGCATGATGTGCCGCAACCTGTCGTCCACCTGCTCCCGGGTCCATGAGAGGTGCTCGATGTCCTGGGTCATCTCGAGACCCGAGACTGCCACACCGCCTGCGTTGGCGGCCTTGCCCGGTCCGTAGAGGACCTTGGCGCTCATGAGGCGCTCGACTCCTTCGGGCGTGGTCGGCATGTTGGCGCCTTCGGCCACCAACTGGACGCCGTTGGCCACGAGGTTCTGCGCGTCCACACCACTGACCTCGTTCTGGGTCGCGCTCGGGAAGGCACAATCCGCCGGGACGGACCAGAGCGGGTTGGACGCGCCGTGGCCTGCCGATGTGAAGCTCGCACGGGGGAAACGCTCGGCGTACTCGCTGATGCGTCCACGTCGCAGGTTCTTCAGCTCCAGCACGTAGGCGAGCTTGTCCGCGTCGATCCCGTCGGGGTCGAGGATGAACCCGTCCGAGTCCGAGAGCGTGAGGGGCTTGGCGCCGAGGTCGATCAGCTTCTCGACGGTGTACTGGGCGACGTTGCCGCTTCCGGAGACCAGGCACCGCTTGCCTGCCAGGTCCTCACTTCTGGTTGCCAGCATCTCCTCGGCGAAGTACACGACGCCGTAACCGGTGGCCTCCGGCCGGATCTCCGAGCCTCCCCAGTTGATGCCCTTGCCGGTGATCACACCGGTGAACTGGTTGGCGATCCGCTTGTACTGCCCGAACAGGAAACCGATCTCCCGACTGCCGACGCCGATGTCGCCCGCCGGCACATCGGTGAACTGGCCGATGTGACGGTAGAGCTCGGTCATGAAGCCCTGGCAGAAGCGGCGCACCTCGCCGTCGCTCTTGCCCTTCGGGTCGAAATCGGAACCGCCCTTGGCCCCACCCATGGGCAGGGTGGTGAGGGAGTTCTTGAACACCTGCTCGAAAGCGAGGAACTTCAGCAGACCCAGGTAGACCGACGGGTGGAACCTGAGCCCGCCTTTGTACGGTCCGATGGCGCTGTTCATCTGGACTCGGTAGCCGCGGTTGACCTGGATCTCACCGTCATCGTCGACCCAGCTCACCCGGAACATGATCACCCGCTCGGGCTCGACGAACCGCTCGAGGACCTTCATCTCGCTGTACTTCGGGAAACGCTCGACGACCGGCTCGAGGGAGGTCAGTACCTCACGCACCGCCTGTAGGAACTCCGGCTGGCCCGAGTTCCGAGTCTCGAGGTCGCTCAGGATCGTCTTGATGCTGTTGCTCACTGCAGTTGCCTCCTTGTGCACTCCGTTGTGCATGTCTGGCTTCTTGTTCGCCCGGCTCTGTCGATCTGCCGCGCTCCTCGCCCTCGGTCGTCAGGCCTGGACCACCGGAATGACCTTGTTGATCCGGTGCAATCTCCCTCCTGGTCGCGATGGGGCTTTTGGGCGATTGTCCCACCGCCCATCGGCGGTGAATAGGGACTTTCGGCCCATGGAGAAGAATCGGGCTTCCTCTAGACTAAGTGGCCGCACGCCTGAAGTTGCATTTTGTCGTGTCAGCCCTTGCCGACCCGTGGGTCGGATTGCCGAGAAAGGACCTTCTCATGCGAGTTCTCGTGGTAGGAGCCGGTGGAGTCGGGAGCGCGTTCGCCCATATAGTGGCGCGCCGGGGCAGCTTCGAGAGGGTCGTGATAGCCGACTTCGACCGCGAGCGTGCGGAGAAGGCAGCGTCGGTTTCGGACCGTTTCTCAGGCGTCAAGATCGACGCCTCCAACGAGTCGTCGATCGCCGATTTGATCCGGGCGGAGAGCTGCGACGCGGTCCTCAACGCAGTCGACCCCCGCTTCGTCATGCCCATCTACCGCGCCGCCTTCGCGGCGGGGGTCACCTACATGGACATGGCCATGTCGCTCTCGCACCCGCATCCTGAGGACCCGTACTCCAAGCCAGGAGTGAAGCTCGGCGACGAGCAGTTCGAGCTCGCCCCGAAGTGGGAGGAGCGCGGGCTGCTGGCGCTCGCCGGCATGGGGGTCGAGCCTGGGCTGTCGGACGTGTTCGCCCGCCACGCGGCGGACAACCTCTTCGGTTCCGTCGACGAGATCGGGGTCAGGGACGGGGCCAACCTCGTCGTCGACGGCTACGAATTCTGCCCGACCTTCTCGATCTGGACGACGATCGAGGAATGCCTGAACCCTCCCATCATCTGGGAGAAGGGGCGTGGGTGGTTCACCACCGAGCCCTTCAGCGAGCCGGAGACCTTCGTCTTCCCGGCCGGTATCGGCCCGGTCGAGTGCGTGAACGTGGAGCACGAAGAGGTTCTCCTTGTGCCGCGCTGGGTCGACGCCAAGCGGGTCACGTTCAAGTACGGCCTGGGGGACGAGTTCATCGGCGTTCTCAAGACGATCCATATGCTCGGGCTCGATTCGACCAAGGAGGTCTCGGTGGGCGGCGCCCACGTGTCGCCCCGGGACGTCGTCGCCGCGTGCCTTCCGGACCCGGCCGGGATCGGTCATCTCATGCACGGCGTCACCTGCGCCGGGACCTGGGTGACGGGCACCGGCAAGGATGGCTCCCCACGGGAGGTCTACCTGTACCACGCAGTGGACAACGACTGGTGCATGTCGGAGTACGACTCGCAGGCCGTGGTCTGGCAGACCGCCATCAACCCCGTGGTGGCGCTCGAGCTCCTCGCCTCGGGAGTCTGGTCAGGTGCCGGTCTTCTCGGCCCGGAGGCGCTCCCGTCCGAACCGTTCCTCGAGCTGTTGAACGACAGCGGCGCGCCGTGGGGCCTCGACGAGAGAAAGCCGGCGGAGGCTTCGTCCTAGCTCGCCAGGGATGATGCCTGGCATGGCGGGCGGGCCGACGGGCCAGTGTTGACGCACCGCCAAATCGTGATGGCACCGGCGGCATCGGGACGGGTCGCTCACCGTACCGCTGGCTGGGACCCGAGCCTATGCTTGCATGATGAAGCGGATTTCTGCCTACTTTCGGCCTGAGTCCATCGGCGAGGCGTTCGCGCTGCTTGACCAGCCCGGGGCCGTTCTCATCGGCGGTGGCACCAAACTGAACCTCCGGACGATGTCTGTGCCCATGTCGGTGGTGGACCTTCAGCTCGCCCGTCTCGACGGGATCGACCGCCTCGACGATGACACGCTGAGCATTGGCGCGACCACGACGCTGCAGCAGCTCGTCGACAGTGAAGAGGTCCCGGCGGTGGTTCGCGGCGCGGCGCGGCGGGAGCTGCCGAGCACGCTCAGGGCGCAGTCCACCCTCGGCGGGACGATCGTGAGCGCGGACGCGGAGAGCGAGCTCCTGACGGCGTTGCTCGTCCACGATGCGGTGGTGTCGGTCGCCAGCCCTGAAGGGACCGAGAAGATGGAGCTGGGGGCTCTGCTCGCGCATCTCCCGCTTGCGCCGCACGCCATCGTGACCGCTGTCGCCATCGACACCCGGGGTGCAGCGTCGGTCGCTCGCACGGCGCGCACACCCGCTGACAAGGCCATCGTGGCGGCGGCGGCTCGCGTGGGGGTGGACGGGCGCAGGCGCCTTGCCCTCGCCGGAGTGGCGTCCACCCCGGTCCTGGTGGAGGAGACGAGCAAGCTCGACCCACCTGGCGACTTCCGCGGATCTGGCGAGTACCGGCGCGCGCTGGCCGGTGTGCTGATTTCCCGTGTTATCGAGGGGGTGTCTTGATGGATCTGCACGTCACACTCAACCGAGTCGAGCGTCACCTCACTTGCGAGGTCGGCGATTCGCTGCTCGAGGTGCTCCGCCGGGAGGGGTGCTTCAGCGTCCGCTACGGATCGGAGACAGGCGAGACAGGCGCGGCTGCGATCCTGCTCGACGGCCGGCTGATCTCGGCCGACGTGCTCCTTGCCGTTCAGGCCGATGGGCACGTGGTCACCACGGTGGAGTCGCTCAACGTGGCCACAGGTGAGCTGGACCCGATCCAGGAGGCGTTCGTCGAGACGGGAGCGCTGCAGTCCGGGTACTCGGCCGGGGCGATGGTGCTGGCGACCAAGGCCCTCCTCGAGCGTGGCCCCGATCCCAACGACGACGAGATCCGCGACGCGCTGTCGGGGATCCTCGACCGCGAGACCGGCTACACCAAGGTGATCGAAGCGGTCCGCCGCGCGGCGGCTGTGCTGCGCGGGGACAAGCCTGACCCGATGGAGCCGCTCGTCGTCGAGACGCTGTCGGGAAACCTCGAGCTGGCAGGGACGCTCCCTCCGCTCGCGCTCGACGTGTCGCCTGCCGTGCCGCGCCTTGTGCCGTCCCCGGATGTTCCCCACACCGCCGTGGTCGGCAAGCCCGAGCACAAGGTGGAAGCTCTGCGACTGGTTAAGGGCAACGCGGCCTTTGCCGACGACATCGAGCTTCGCGGGATGCTGCACGCGAAGGTCCTGCGGAGCCCACATGCTCACGCGCGCATTGTCGCGATCGACGACTCGCAGGCAAGAGCGCTGCCCGGTGTGCACGCTGTGGTGCACCATGGCAATACGCCGCGCGTGAAGTACGCCTCGGGCGGCCAGAGCTGGCCCAACCCGCTTCCCCACGACGAGGTGAGCTTCGACGACAAGGTGCGCTACGTCGGCGATCGGGTCGCGGCCGTCGCTGCGGAGTCGCCGGAGATCGCCGAGGAAGCGTGCCGACTGATCAAGGTCACCTACGAGGTTCTGCCCGCGGTCTTGGATGCCAAGTCGGCATTGGCCGAGGGCGCGCCGGTCATCCATGACGAAACCGACACGGTTGGGATCTACAACGCGGCGCGCAACATCAGCCACCACATCGAGGGCCAGACCGTCAGCGATGCGGAGATGGACGCCGCCTTCGCCCGGGCCGACCGCGTCTTCGAGACGACCTTCGAGGTCCAGCAGATGCAGCACACCCCGATCGAGCCGCACGCCGCAATCGGCTGGCTCGACGAGGACGAGCGGCTCGTGCTGCGGTCGTCCACGCAGGTGCCCTTCCACATCCGCCGCATGCTCGCGCCGCTGCTCGGGCTCCCGGTGAAGGCCATCCGCATCATAAAGCCCCGCATGGGCGGCGGTTTCGGCTCGAAGCAGGAGCTGGTCATCGAGGACATCGTCGGCCACCTCGTGCTGGCCACCCGCCGGCCCGTCAGGCTCGTGTTCAACCGGGAGGAGGAGTTCGTCTCCTCGCGGACCCGCCACTCGCAGACGCTCACCTACCGGACCGGGGTCACAAACGATGGTCACCTCGTGGCACAGGACCTGCGCGTACTCGCGAGCACGGGCGCTTACGGCACGCACGGTTTCACCGTGAATTCGCTCACGGGCGCGCGCGGCCTCTCGCTCTACAACTGCCCGGCCAAGCGGTTCAGTTGCGATGTCGCCTATACGAACCGCCCGGTCGCGGGCGCCTTCCGCGGCTACGGGGCACCGCAGGCATTCTTCGGGCTCGAGTCGCAGATGGAGGACATCGCCCGCGCCTTGCACCTCGATCCCGTCGCGTTCCGGCGCACGAACTGGGTGCAGTCCGGCGACGCACTCGACATAGTGCTGCGCCTCGGCGAACGGGGGGGCGTGGTGGAGGAGATCGCACCGGAGGACATGCCGCATGTGACGACCTGCGGCCTGGAGGAGTGCGTGGCGCAGGGCCTTCGCGCGATCGGCTGGCACCGCCGGGAGGACCCTCTGTGGAAGCAGCCACCTGACCGGCCGCACATCCGCCGCGGGATCGGACTTGCGCTGTGCATGCAGGGATCGGGCATCCCGTTCGTGGACATGGGCGCGTGCTCGATCAAGATCAACGACGACGGGTCGTTCAATCTTCTGGTGGGGGCTGCCGACCTCGGCACCGGGGCGGACACGGTGTTCGCCCAGATCGCGGCGGACGTGCTCGGAGTGGCGACCGACGACATCCTGGTGTACTCGGGCGACACCGACTTCACGCCGTTCGACGTCGGCGCATACGCCTCGAGTACCACCTACATCTCCGGCATGGCGGTGAAGAAGGCCGCCGAAGCCGCGCGGGTGCGCATCGTGGAGCGCGGGGCCCGGCTGCTGAATGTCCAAGCCGTCGAGATCGAGCTGCGCGACCGCCGGGCGTGGGCGGCCGACGGGCGGTCGGTGTCGATTGGGGACATCGCCCTGAACGCGCTGCACACCGAGGACCAGGAGCAGATCATGGGGACGGCGTCCCACTGGTCGAGCGAGTCACCGGCGCCGTTCGCCGCCCAGCTGGCAGAGATCGAGGTCGATGTCGACACTGGCGAGGTCACAGTGCAAAAGCTCGTGATGGCCGTGGACTGCGGCGTGGCGATCAACCCGGTAGGCGCGAGCGGGCAGGTGGAGGGTGGCATGGTGCAGGCGCTCGGCTACGCGCTCAGCGAAGAAACGCTTCTCGACGATCTCGGCCGCCCACTGAACGCGCGTTTTGGGCCTTACTGGATCTTCCGGTCCGACGACACGCCGACCACGGAGGTTTTCCTCGTGCAGACGATGGAGCCTTCCGGCCCCTTCGGGGCGAAGTCCATCGCCGAGATCGTCATCGACGCCGTCGCTCCGGCGGTTCGCAACGGCATCCTCGACGCGACCGGAGTGACCATCGACTCGATCCCATTCACGCCCGAGCGTGTCTGGCGAGCACTTCACCCCTGATCGATCTCGTCACCGGCCTCGGGCCATGAGCGCACTTTGCACAGGCATCGCCGGTCCGACCGGCTCGTCGGCGCAGCAGAGCCACCGCGTCGAGCCGTTAAGGCTCATAGGCGTTCAGGAAGGTGCTGCAGCTTGTCGGCCAGAGACTCGCAGCGTTGCACCACGAAGTTCTGAGTGGAACCCCCGCGCAAGCTGAGCACGAGCGAGCCCGCAACAGGCGCGGCCGAGATTGGCAAGAGCTGGATATGGGCCATTTCGGCCCAAGCGATGTTGAGAGGGGGAGCGTCTGTCGCGCGCCGCGGAGTAAAGGAGAAGCCGTGCCCGTCCAGCACGATCTCCCCTGCGACCGGCCGGCTGCCGCCGCCTGGCTGCAGACTCTGAGCCCGCGCCGGCCCCGCGTAGATAGCGTCGCCCGGCAGGCTCGCGAGCCGCTGTTGTTCGAGTCGACGCCATCTCCGCTTGAACAGCGGCACCTCTACAGCCGCGATCAGGAACATGACCGCCAGAAACGCTGTCGCTGCGATCATGCCTCTCGACGAGTGGTTCAGTGCGGCGGCCATTATGAAGCCCAGTGCGGCCACCGCCAGGACGCGAATGATGACGAATCGCCAGAGGCCCTTGGGCGGCACTACCTCGCGAGTGGGAAGCCTGAGGCCAGCTGGCTCTCCGGTCACAAAGAGCAGGCTACCGGTCTGTCGGTTAAGTGAGCTGGTGGAACACCGTGAGAGGCGGGCGAGCCTCTTGCCGAGCCGAAGGCGCTCGGGGAGAAGTATCCTCACAGTCGATCGGTACGCCCAGCTCGGTGAGACGGGCGGGTATTCGGTACGCCAATCTGTCCGTGCTCGCCGCCCGTTGGTATCTGAGGCGGTCACGGTGGCTGTGTAGTGGCTCGTCGGGGTGTCGGAGCGGATGGGCACGTCACCGACAGGCCCGAGTTCGTGGCGGGCGAAATTCTCGACTAGGGAAGTAGTCAGGGTGATCCCTGATTGCCAGACGCCGACAGTGTCGTGATGATTGGAGCATGAAGAGACTTCCGGCTGGCGATCTTTTGTGGAACCGGCGCCGTGAGCGGGAAAGGCGGGACCGGCCAAACGGCGCCCTTCGATACGGCGCTGACGGAAAGGACATCGGATGAGCACCACCACGCTCCTCGACACCTCCAGCCATCAGGCCGCCCAGAGTCGCTGGGCCGTGGAGACCCATGGGCTGACCAAGCGGTTTGGGGAGAACGTCGCCATGAACGGCGTCGAGCTCCTCGTCCCTCGGGGATGCGCGTTCGGCTACCTCGGCCCCAACGGCGCCGGCAAGACCACGCTCATCCGGGTGTTGTTGGGACTAACGCACGCCGACGCGGGCACGATGTCCCTACTCGGATACCCGGTCCCCAAACACCGCGATCTGGCACTGGCGCGGGTTGGCGCCATCGTGGACGAGCCTCGGTTCCACGGCCATCTGAGCGGGAGGGAGAACCTCCAGATTCTCGCCGCAGCTCGGGAACCCGCGGCTCGGGACCGGATCGAATCGTCTCTCGAGCGTGTCGGCCTGCTTCACCGCGCCGATGACAAGGTGTCGAAGTACTCGATGGGCATGCGCCAGCGTCTCGGGGTTGCGGCCTGCCTGATCGGGGACCCTGAGCTGCTGATCCTGGACGAGCCGATGAACGGACTCGATCCGGCCGGCATGGCCGAAATGCGCGACATGATCGTCTCCCTGGTGGCCGAGGGCTGCACGGTCGTGTTGTCGTCGCACCTCCTTGACGAGGTCGAGCGGACCTGCGACGCCGTGGCCATCGTGGACCGGGGCAAGGTCATCCGGCAAGGACCGATCTCCGAACTGCTGGCGGGGGCATCGCTGGCCCTTCAGGTCGAATGCTCCGAGCCCGATCGAGCCCGCTCCCTCCTCGAAGGCTCCACCATCGGAGCGCACATCGAAGTCGGCCCGCTGGGGCTCGGGATCACTTTGCCGGCAGGGACGGCGCGCGAAGTCATCGCCGAGATCAATCGCATTCTGGTGGAAGGTGGCATTTCTGTGTATCGGTTGCAGGAAATCCAGGCATCGCTCGAATCGTGGTTCCTGCAGGTCACGAGTCGACTGGGGGCCCCGGAGTGACGACTGTGCCCGCCCCAACGGCTACAGCGCCAAGTCTGCCAGCCGGCCCAGAGGGTCCGTCCCATGACCATCGGGGATCCCCGATGCCCACGGGCGCCATGATCGCGACCAGATTCATGGAGCTGCGCAAACGGCGCGGGCTCATGATCGCCCTGATTCTGGTGAACATCGGCATCCCCACCGTCTTCCTTCTCGTACGGCTGCTCGCCCACGCATTCGCGCCGAAGTCCTACGGGCCGGCCGGCGGCTACGACGTCTACACGGGTCTTTGCACCGGCGTGCTCTACGTCTTCGGCTTCATCGTCGCCGCCACGTTGGGCTGCTCGGCGGGATCGGTCGACCTCACCGAAGGGATGTTCCGGCACCTGGTCGTGACCGGCCGCTCGCGTTTGGCACTGTACCTCGCCCGGATCCCGGCTGGTTTGGCCATCATCGTGCCCTTGGTGGCGGCCGGTTTCACCATCGTCTGCGCGGTGTGCGTCTTCGCGGCTCCGACGAGGCTCAATTACGATGGTGTGAACGTGCCCGCCGGCCTTTCACGCGCCGGATTCGAGAGCTGGGCCGGGAACCATCCCGACATTGTCATCTGCGACTTCCCTTACAACGGACCCGGTCTGCCGAACGTCCCATGCGGTCCTAACGGCCCGGTCGTCAACGTGCCGCCTGGGTCTCAGGGACTAGCGCAGATCACGCCCTCTCAGCTCAAAGCTGCGGCCTTGCTGATTGCCCGGCAGGATTACTCCGGTTACGCCACGCAATTCCTCTACCCATCCGATTCCCTGATGGTCAAGACCGGCCTGTGGATCGAACTCGAAGCGCTTATCGGGCTCATCGTCGGCCTCGGACTGGCATCGCTGCTCGGGCAGAGAACGGTAGCCGTGATCTTGATGATCGTGCTCGAGATCATCCTGACGCCTATCTTCTCCCGGGCCCATATCCCTCACCTGTTGAACCTGCAGCGCTCGGTGGTCGGCGTCGCCATGGCCCACCTGACGCCGAGTGGCCTTCCGGTGTTCGGTGGCGGCGGAGGAGGGCCGGGCGGGGGTCAGGGAAACCCGTTGCTGGTGCCCGAGTCGACCACCGTGGCCGTCTGCGTCGTCGTTGCCTGGCTGGTGGCCTGGACGGTCCTCGGCGCATGGCGGATGATGACGAGGGACGCTTGAGACGCACTGAGCCCGGGCAGACTGGCCTGTGGCCGGCCGCTTCGCGGAACCGTCGATCGGCGTGGCCGCGGGTCCCGTCCAGCCCGCTGGTGAGACTATCCAGATGAGGCTTTATGTCGCTCCTCCCGTGCGTGGCCAAGGGCCAATTGCGGCATGAGAGGGTGATTAACTGATCGAGTCGATCCAGCCGAGCACTCGTGCACTAATCGGCACCGATTCCATGATGTCCAGCACGGGAACGAGGTGGAACTCGATCAGGTCGCCGAACGCCCCCGTGGCCTCAAAAGCAGCCGCGGCGCTCTCCGCCTCGGCGATGGACATTCCGCCCATGCCATCGGCCCTCGCCCAGTGGCCATGAAATGTGAAGCCAGCCGGAGGCGTCCAAGCCTGGAATCTCTTCAGCCCGACGCGCTGGTCAACACCTGTCCGGAACTTGTAGGTCCCCCCTAAGAGCATTGACTGATCCTCTCGCGTGGTGATTTTCGTGGCAGCGTACTGTCGTCACCCGACCTGCACAAGAGGTTTCGTTGGCTGTGCACGCGCCGCTCGCGATCCTCGGTCAGCTCGTGCGGGCGCTGAGGAAGCTACGGCGGCGCGAAAGTCCTGGTCACAGATCGCCCTAGAGGCTATGAAGAAAGAACAGTCAATCGGGCGCAGCAGTGCTGCCCGGCTCGATCGGCATTCGGTATGCCGATCGGTATTCGAATGCGAAAACTTGCTCCCGGGAAAGGGCGTTAGGCTCACACAGTCACTATCCGATATCGCTAATCGTTATCGGATACGGTTCTTCTGGTGCGGGAGTTCCTGAGGGGGGCGGTGAGGCTCCACATCCTCCATCACGCTGCTCGCGGCGGGATCCACGGAGCGTGGATGTCAGAGGAACTCGCTCATCACGGTTACCGGATCAGTCCAGGCTCCCTCTATCCGACGCTTCACGAGATGGAATCTGAGGGGCTGTTGTTTTCTCGCGCCCAGATCGTCGAGGGTAGATCGCGGCGCTCGTGTTCCATCACGGATTCCGGCCGGCGCGTCTTGAAGGAGACCATCGACCAGCTGCGAGAACTCGCTGACGAGGTGCTCGGAGTGCAGGGCTCGTGAGCATGAACGAGCAGAGCGACGGGTCGGTCGGTCAGACGAACGTGTCGCTTTGGACGATTGCGCGTGAATGGACTCGTCTCGGTTGCATCGGGTTCGGGGGGCCACCCTCCCACATCGCTCTGTTCCGACGCATGTGCGTCGAAGAGCGCAACTGGATCGAAGCTACGGAGTTCGAGGACGCCATCGCGTCGGTGAATCTCCTGCCCGGCCCGGCATCTACGCAACTCGCGATCTTCTGCGCCTGGCGATTGCGAAGAACGGTCGGTGCGATCCTCGGCGGAGTCTGCTTCATCTCCCCAGGACTCGTAGTGATCCTGGTTCTCTCGGCGGTCTTCCTGGCGCACCACCCCCCTCACTGGATCCTCGGCGCGGCGGCAGGCGCAGGTGCGGCCGTTCCGGCGGTGGCACTTAGCGCCGCAAGCGGGTTCGTGCCGGCGAGTTGGAAGCGCATCGGAACTGCGAGGAGCCAGCGAACTCGCTGGCTCCTCTATGGTTTGATCGGAGGTACCGCCGCCGCCACGATCGGTCCATACCTGGTACTCGTACTCCTTTCCTGCGGAATGTTCGAGATCGTCATTCGACGTGAAGGCAGCGCATCATCAAGTTCCGCCCGGGCTGTCGTTGGGGCGGTCGCCGCGCACGCCACCGCTCTCGGCGGATTTGGCGCGCTCGCTTGGGTCGCGTTCAAAGTAGGCGCCCTCTCCTACGGTGGCGGTTTCGTCATCGTTCCGCTCATGCAGCACGACGCAGTGACGACCTATCACTGGATGACCGGTGCGCAGTTCCTAAGTGCCGTAGCGCTCGGCCAGGTCACGCCGGGTCCGGTGGTGCTCACCATCGCGGTCGTCGGTTATGCAGCGGGGGGCATCAGAGGCGGACTCTTTGCCACGTTTGTCGCCTTCACGCCGTCATTCCTGTTCATTCTCTTCGGTGCCCCGCGCTTCGATCGGATCCGAGCGAACCTCATGATCCAGTCGTTCCTCAGCGGCGCTGGACCGGCTGTCATCGGAGCAATCGTTGGGTCGGCGATACCGCTCGGTCTCGCGTTCCAACATCTTTGGCAGGTCCCGGTTCTAGCCGGCGCGCTGGTTTGGTTCTTCGTCGTTCGCCGTGGCGTCGTGAGTGGATTGCTAATCGCCGGGGGAGTCGGTGTCGTGCTAGCGCTAACTGGTGTGCTCGTTTAGCGAACAGTTCCTACGAAACGGCGATCGACCTTGAAGCGGTCCGCAGCACGTACCGAGGCGGCCAGACCTTGCCGATTACCGTTCGAGCATGCTCGCGCTACTTCTCGTCGCGCTGTCGGTGGGCCTCGACAATCTCGGAGCGGCGACCGCCATTGGCGTCTCCGGAGTCGACCGGTAGTTGCGGCTCCGCGTCGTACTGATCTTCGGCGTGTTCGAGGGCGTCATGCCGGTTGTTGGCCTCCTCCTCGGGCACTCGTTGGCCCGCGACCTGGGCGCGGCCGCCGATCCGATTGCGGGCGCTTTGCTCGGCCTCGCCGGGAGCTATGCCATCGTCTCCGAGCTCATCAACGAAAGGGGGGGTGCCCGGGACTCGGACCTGAGCGCCAAGCGCCTGGTGGTCCTCGCCGGCGCCCTGAGCATCGACAATCTCGTCATCGGCTTTGCGCTCGGCGCTTACCACGTCAACCTCGCGGTCGCGGCGGTCACCATCGCTGCGGTCAGCGTCGGCCTCTCACTGCTCGGCCTGGAGATCGGTGGGCGCCTGGGAGAGCATCTGGGACGACGAAGCGAACTCGTCGGCGGCGCTGCACTCGTCCTCGTCGGGTTAGCCGTCGGAACGGGGCTGCTGTAGGAGTTTGCTCACGTGCTTTCGGGCCTCTACTCGAGACTCCGGCATTCTCGGATGGTCGGAAGGCAGCACAGAATGATGGCGCCATCGGCTCCCCGAGCGTCCGGTGTTCGCGCCATACTCGGCGATCGGCGCTGGATCCAGCTAGCCGCGCCCGTACCTCGGTAGGTATGCCCAGCTCGGTGAGACCGGCCGGTATTCGGTGCGGCAATCTGTTCGCGCCTGCCCCTATAGGCATCACTTGGGACATGGCCCGACGTCCCAAGAATCTTGTCGACGCAGGCGTGGCGTAGTACGTGTAGCGTCGGCGCACCGGACTCGGCACTGCCGTCGGGCCCAAGCACTTAAAGGGGAGCTATGCCGACCGTAATCGGTCACCACGATGTGAAGGACAAGGATCAATGGCTCGCTTCGCTTAAGCGCGAAGAGCTCTTCGGGCCCCTCGGTGTCACAAACATCCGAACGTTCGTCGACCCGGAGAACCCGTCCCGTGTTGCAGTGCTCATGGACGTTCCCGACATGGCGGCTTTCATTGGCGCGATGCAAACCGAGGTGGCGGCTGAGGCGATGGCACACGACGGCGTGTTGCCTGAAACCCTCGTAATCCTCGTCGAGGCTTAGTCCCGACCTCAGTTCCCGGAATCACGGAACGCCGGGGACAGGCGCGGCCACGCGGGATTCGGCGCTCGCCGCTGATAGTCCAACCGCGCCCGCAGCCATCTGATCTGTGATGACAGGACCGCTGCGCAGAGGCGGAGATCGGCATGCCGGTCGGTGTTGTGAACGCCATCGACATTTCGACGCGAATTGGAGTAACCTTCGCCCCTCAGCTTGCTGTGGGACCTTGCCGTGCCAGTCCAAGCTCGGCTATGCAAGCCTAACCGGGGGGTTTCCGTCAATGTACGTAGCAGTCATCCACCACATTTCCGATCCTGAAGGATTTCAAGCCGCAGAGGACAAGGCGTTGGAACAGGGGTTGCCTGCGCACGTCCAGTTGCCGATCCATGCCGCGACGCCCGACCACACGACGGGCATCTGCATCTGGCAAGGGGACTCTGTACACGCAGTCCAGCAGCTCGTAGAGGCGGTCGTGGGTCCATTCAGCACCAACGAATACTTTGAGGTTGACGTCCAGGGTCTGCCGTAGCTGTAGTTGCCTCAGAGACCGTCGTGGCGCCGACGAACTAGCCGTTAGCCCAGCCTGAAATCCCGCGGCGGATAACTTCGCATCACGGACGACCGTTCAAGGGGGGTTGCTACAGAACGATCCTTCTCAACGAATGAAGTGACGCGACCGAGTCGACGATCTGGGCGGCCGGAACACAGCAGCTCATTTGGCCGACGGATCTAGCTGTGCTCCCGTTGCTGGCCGAGGAAGCCAGACTCAGAAAGCTCCCGGCAAGCTTCTGGGCTCGATCCGCTCCTCTATGGCTTGCTCGCCTTCCCGGCGAACCAGGTAGGACCCTTTGCCCCGGACCTCGGTCACTGCCTCGACGAAGCTGGTTCCTCGGTACAGCAGGCCGACACCATCGTCAGTCGCGTACCCATCGGGCAATACACCACCAGCGATGAGCTGTTGGAAGAGCGGGCGGCGCTGGGGTTCGGAGTCGTAGTGGACTCCATTTGAGTAGGGCAGGAAGGCCAGGCCGTTGGTCACAGGGCGCAGATCGGGCCCGAACGAGTCCGTGGTGCCGCCGAAGTGCCAGCACACTGACCCGGCGGACACTCCGGCAAGCACCACGCCTGCCCGCCAAACCTCGGCGAGCGTCCTGTCGAGACCGTGAAGCCTCCAGACCGCCAGCAGATTGGCCACGCTGCCGCCGCCAACCCAGATCACATCTTGATCGAGCAGGAACCCTGCCATGTCCTCGACGCTCGGCATCGGGAACAGGTTCAGGTGCACAACGTCGATCCCAGCCGCATGCCCGGCTTCGTCCCACAGTGCGTTCCACCCCCGCTGGTCGCCGGAGGCCGTTCCCACGTGGCACAACCGGGGGCGCCGGGAGCTCACGCCGGCCAGTTCGATGGCATGAAGGACCAAGGGAGCAAAGGCCAGGTCCGTGCGAGAACCTCGCTTGACCCCTCCCGAGGTTGCAAGGATCGTCGGCAGATCAGCTGGCATCCCGTGAGCGTAGCGAACGGGACTACTTGCTCGCCGGAGTTTCTCGCGCGGCTTGCCGGGGATGGTCTTGCAGGGGTTGGGCGCTCCGGTTCGGCAGCACGACCAGCACGGCGAGCCCAGCCGCGCCAACCACGACGGCTCCGACGGTGACGGCGAGGTCGAAGCCGCTCACGAACGACTGCCGTGCGAAGTTGGCGAGCTCGGCGCCGAGCACGCCACGAACGTGCTGGCTGACGGCGAGAGCACCTCCGAGCGAGCCGGTGATCGTGTGGAGGATCGACGCCGGCATCTTGTAGTGGGCCAGCACCGGAGCCAGCCGGTTCTTGTAGCGGGTGTTGAGGAGGCTGCCGAGAACACCAACTCCGAACGCGCCGCCGATTTGCAACGCGGCACCGTTGGTGGCCGCGCCCACGCCGGCTTGGTCGGCCGGCAGGGAACCCATCACCGACTCGGTACTGGGGGCGAACGCGAGGCCTACACCGAGGCCGATCAGCACGAGCGCCGGGAACACGTCCATGTACCTGTAGTGGATGGTGACTTGCGACAGAAGTCCCAAGCCGACGGCGATGATGACCATGCCTGCGAAGACAATGGGTTTGGTGCCGACAATGTGGTCCACCACACTCGACAGGGGAGCGACGATCAGCAGCACGACAGCAATTGGCGCAATTCGCAATCCGGTCGCGAATGCCGTGTAGCCGAGGGAGAACTGCAGGTACTGAGTGATGAGGAAGAGCACGCCCATCAATGCGAACATGAGGAGTGCCATGGCCGCCATGGCGGCCGAGAACCGCCTCGACGCGAAGAGTCTGACTTCGAGCATCGGGTGGGTCGAGTGCCGTTCCCAGATTACGAACCCGGCAAGTATCGCTGCCGCGGCGGCTATGGCGCCGAGGATCACCGGGGACGACCAGGAGCGGTTCGGTGCTTCGATGATCCCCCACAGCAGCAAGCCCAGGCCCACGATGGAGAGCCCGGCGCCGATCGGGTCGGAACGCTTGGCGTTGACGTTCTTCGAGTTGGGCACGAGCCAGATTGCAGCCAACAGCCCGATCAGCGCGATTGGCACGTTGATGAGGAACACCGATCCCCACCAGAAGTGGGCGAGCAGCCAGCCACCGGCCACGGGACCGACAGCGACACCGAGCCCGGTCGTGCCAGACCAGATCCCGATGGCCTGGGCTCGCGCACGGGCTTCGGTGAAGGTGTTGGTGAGGATCGACAGCGTCGAGGGCATGATGGCCGCTCCGCCGATCCCCATGAAGGCCCTTGCCGCAATGAGCCGGTCGGAGGTTCCCGAGAAAGCGGACGTCGCTGAGGCTGCTGCGAAAACGACCAGTCCTGCCATGAAGACCCACTTGCGTCCCAGACGGTCGCCGAGACTGCCGGCCACGAGAAGCAAACCGGCGAAGACGATTGCGTAGGCGTCGACGATCCACTGAAGCGAGCTCGACGAGGCGTGCAAGGAGCGCACGATGACCGGCAGCGCCACATTCAAGATCGTGGTGTCGAGGGTCACCAGGAGGAGGCTCACGCAGAGCACGGCGAGAATGAGCCCACGGTCCCGGATGGGTCGTACCGGTGGGGTTCCAGGCATCCCGGGCTGCACGGCCAGGTCTGCAGTCTTCGGTCGTGAGGTGTCGCCAGGCTCAGGACCGGAGACGGAGGCGCTCATCGACAGGCGGACGATTGTTGCCTGAGGGATCTCCGCGGGCCACACCTCCAGTGCCTTGTTCCCCTGTCGCGGTGGTCGGTGGCCTCGGCTGTCTGTTGCCGGCCGGTGGCTCCCGACAAGACGGGCGTGCTTGTCACGGCTGTTCCTTGTTTCCTTGCTTCCGTGCTCTCTGCTTCGAGCGATGCGCCAATGCCGCGCCGCGGACCAGCGCACAACAGCCTCCACTGTAGCCAGCGGTGCCTGGACTTTCGCAGCCTGCACGCAGGGCTGCCGCGGACGGGTCGTGGCCCGCGGCGAGAGCTTCTCAGCGACTGCCTAGGTGCAACTCAGGAAATCCTCAGGTGCGTTCTGTCTACTGAATGTGCGCAGTTGCGTGTGCGCTACCGTCCCTGAGGAGGAGAGGGCGATGGACGAGGACCATAAGAGCGACGAACCCACCGTGTGGAGCGCCGATGGGTGGGCATCGGCGACGCCGGCTGCACCAGGGCCGTCAGACTCGACGGCTGCGCCTGTCGGAACCGGGGCGGGAAGTCCTGGCCGGATGCCGGGGCCTCCTCCAGCTCCTCCCGGCGCGCCCGGAGGCCCGAGCGGTTGGGCTCAATGGGCCGGCGCCCCAGGGCCGGTCTGGGCGGCGTCGCCAAGGTCGCAGGCACACAGGCATCGGGCACCGACGATCATTCTGGCAGTGGTGTTGCTTGTGATCGGCATGGCGGCGGGGTTCGGCATCGGTCACGTTGCCTGGCAGTCGAGCTCGACATCGGCCTCGCTGCCATCGTCAAGCTCCCCCTCCTTCGGCTCGGGCACCTTCCCGTTCGGCTCGGGCACGTCTCCGTTCGGCTCGGGCAGCTTCCCGTTCGGCTCGGGCACGTCTCCGTTCGGCTCGGGCAGCTTCCCGTTCGGCTCGGGCACGTCTCCGTTCGGCTCGGGCACCTTCCCGTTCGGCTCGGGCTCGCCGGGCTCCAGTTCGACCGCATCCGGCGGCCCCTCGAACGCATTGGCGATCGCCGCGCGGGTCGACCCTGGCCTTGTGGATGTGAACACCACCCTCAGCTACCTGAGTGAGCAAGCGGCGGGAACGGGGATTGTCCTCACGCGCGGCGGTGAGGTGCTCACCAATAATCACGTCATCGATGGCGCAACGAGCATCAGCGTGACCGACCTGGGCAACGGTCGCGTCTACGCGGCCACGGTCGTCGGTTATGACCGCTCGAGTGACATTGCCGTGCTGCAGCTGCACGGTGCATCCGGCCTGAAGGTGGCGTCGCTCGGTGACTCCTCCACGGTTCGCGTAGGCGAGGCGGTCGTGGGCATCGGAAATGCCGGCGGTGCCGGCGGAACGCCCAGTGTCGCGGGCGGCTCGGTGACGGCTCTCCACCAGTCGATCACCGCCACCGAGCAGGACGGTGGAAATCCCGAGAACCTTAAGGGCCTCATCGAGGTCAATGCGGGCATCCAGGCCGGTGACTCGGGTGGACCGCTCGTCGACACCGGGGGAAAGGTTGTCGGGATGGACTCGGCGGCCTCGGCCGGGTTCTCGTTCCAGACGACAGGTACCGACGGCTACGCCATCCCGATCAACTCCGCGGTGGCAATCGCCAAGAAGATCGAGTCGGGTAACGCCTCGGCCACGGTGCACGTCGGGACGACGGCCTTCCTCGGCGTCCAGGTGTATTCCACCCAGAGTGGGTCTTCTCCGTCCGGAGCGGTCATACACGTGGTCGTGCCTGGTTCGCCGGCCGCATCGGCGGGACTGGCCGCAGGCGACGTCATAACCTCGCTCGCCGGCAAGAAGGTCGGTTCCGCGCCGGCGCTCATGTCGTTGATGCAGTCGTATCACCCCGGCGAGCGCGTGCACGTGAGCTGGACGGGTTCCACAGGCGGTCGGCACGGCACGACCTTGCAGCTCGCCAGTGGTCCGCCTGCCTGAACAGGACAGGCTCGGCTCTTCTTTCGAGCTGCTGTCGGATCACGGACCAGGCGGAGCGGCCGAACCTGAAGCCGGGAGCCCTGGGCGGGGCTCGAGCCGGCGCCGCCGCCTGGGCGTGAACACCAAGAGAACCAGCACGAGCACGCATAGCGCGCTGGCAAGGACCCCGAGCTTCGCGAGCTTGGAGGTGTAAACCCAGGTCACGGTGAACCTGCCCCGTGGGATCGAGATCGCCTGGATCGCCCCGAGAGGCCTCACCCGCAGGGTCACCGACGGGCCGCCGCGGATCGGAGCGAGCCTCGCGACCCAGCCCTTCTCGTAGGCGACGCTGCGGACGAGCACGGCCGGGCGCGGAGTCGAGACGACCGTCACCGAGTTCTGCCATGGTTCGACGGCTGGCGTCGTTGCGTGCGCGAGAGCCAGCAGCGGCGCAAACGGTGACGCGGACCCGGCCGGCTCGAGCCAGGCGGCTCCCCGCGCGAGGGTGTCGGTGAACACGGGCAGCCCGTTGATCTCGGTCTGGTACTGCCACCGGGGCGGTTCGAGCACGCCTTGGAGGATCTGGTTGAGCACGAGACGATGCGTGAGCGGACCGGAGTTCACCGACGTGGGACGCACCGTGGTCACTTCGACGGCACCGATCACGGCCGAGGTGCCGCGCGGCGCCCCGACCTGGATCCCGTATGCGACGCGCCCTCCCGAGGCGACTCGGACTGCGGAGTCCACGACGCGCACCTGGCGGTCGCCGACTATCTGGTCGCGGACATTGAGGATGCCGACCGAGACGCTGCGGGGGACCTTGTTGTCGTAGGGCAGGAGCACGACGGTGACCGAGTCGAGTGCGATGGGGCCGGGAAGCATCCACGTCGAAGAGCGCCCGGGGGAGAGAAGGAACGGCGGAAGGTGCGGTAGCGGCTTCAGGGGCGCGATCGCGTTGAGCCTTTCCGCCACCGACTCGGTACCGGGGGGCACCGGGATCCCTTTCGCAACGGGGATCGGTCGGTTGCCCGGGATCTCGGCGACGAGGTACTCGGGCAGCGTCACGAGCTCGGTCAGGTTCAAGATGTCAAGGGTCGAGTGCGTAAGGCCGGCTGGCTGGAGGTTCTCGGCCTCGTGGGCCCCGGTGGCGCGTTCGTAGCTGGCGGAGACTGCAGACGAGTAACCCTGGACGCTCTGGAGCTGGTGCAGGATTCCCAGGCTGTAAGGGCCGAGCGCGAGGATCGTCCCGCCGAGCCCTTTCGGCGAGCTCTGGGCAGGGTTGTAGATCGCGTAGCGGCCTTGGGGCCCGAGCAGCTTCGCGAGGCTGACCGCGGCGGGGCTCTTCTTTGCGATGGTGGTCTTGGCGGGGAATGTGTAATACCCGTTGAGGACCCACATCAGCACATCGGCGGCAACGACGATGGTCACCAGCCGCCGGCAAGCGCCGGAGCTGAGAAGTGGTGCAAACCAGAGCAGGAGAGCGGCGCCGGCCGAGATGACGAGCACGGCTGCGAAGTACGGGCTCAGGTCCACGGCCAGCCGCGGGTGGTGGCCGGAGACGTTGAAGCCGCGCTGAATCCATCGACCCAGTACGTACGCGGCGAGTATGAGGAGTGCCACGATGCCGATCGGCACCAGGCCGGCCACGCGTTCGTTCTGCGTGAGTCCTGTTTCGGTGCCGGGTGGCGGATCCGGTACCGAGCCGCGTGCGGCAACACGAGCTGTAAGCACGTCGACGAACACGGCAAGCAGCACTGCGAGGCCGAGGTCCACTATCACGGCATTGCGGCTCTGGAGCCGCTGGCCCCCGTAGAGCGGCACAGATGCCAGCAAATGGCCGAGGGGTGTGTTGCCGCCCGAGAGCACGACGCCCTCGATGATCAACACGTACCAGACCCCGAGAGGCCGCCCGCCCGCCCTGCGGCCGAGGGCGCGCTTGGCGAGAGCGAAGGCCGCGACGAGCGGCACGATGCCGACCCCGAAACTCAGTTCAGGCAGGTTGTAGGAGCCGAGGAAGCTCGGCAGGCCGAAGTTCCCGTTGCCGCCGACCAGGAATGGCACGAAGAACAGTTCCAGGTCGTGCCACGTCAACGATCCCGCCGCGAAGCGACTGAAGGTGACGGCCGCTCGCTCGGATTCGTGCACGAAGCTGAGTCCTGGAAGCCACTGGGCGGTGGAAAGGCCCATTGCGAGGAAAGCCGCCACCACCATGGCGACGCCGGCGACTGTGACACGCCGGCCCGCACGCCATGCTCGCCAGCAGACAGCAAGGAAGTACGTGACCACGATGATCGCGACACTGGAGGCGGCGCGACGGTCACCGGCAAGCACCACCAGGCCGCCGCAGCCGCCCAACAGCGCAATCCATCGCCGAGCTGCGCGTGGCTCGGGCGATGCCTCGAGCTCGTGGACGGCAAGCAGCATCCAGGGAGTGAAGCTCATGCCCTGCACCAGGCCGATGTGCACGGCCTGGCCGCTCATGAACCCGGTGTAAGTGAACGTCAACGCGCCCAGCAGCGACGCGAGCGGAGAGCAACCGAGCCGGCGCAGGAATATGTGCAGCCCGACACCGCAGATCACCGACACCGAGGCGACATTGATCGTCCAGGCCCACCCGTCCGGCAGGATGGCGAAGAGCCAGGTACCGGGGTACAGGGCTCCCGCGTTCCATCCGGCGAGCAGCTGCGTCCCGCTCCAGATGTACGGGTCCCACAACGGCAGATGACCGTGCCGCAGCAGCTCACCGGACAGCACCCGTAGCGGGTAGTTCTGCGTCATGTTGTCTGCGGTGCCGCTCCCGGGAAACAGGGGTCTGCCCAACAGCGCGGGTGGGACACCGAACAGGACAGGCACCGCGACGAGAAGCGCGATCGCCCACCTGTCGGCCCGCGCGACAGCTGACCATCGCCGGCGGGGATTCGCCCCGGGAGCTTCGGTTCCGACCCGGTCGCGCGCTCGGGGAGTAACGGTAGAGAGGGTGTGCTCCATGGGTTCCGCTGAACCATAGACGCGGCCACCGGTGCCGAGTCGAATTGGTCCAAGGCGCCAACGGCCACCTCGCAGGCGAGGGCGCGAGCCGTCTCCGGCACACTCGTCCGAGCCGGTTATCCTCTTCCTCCAGCGCATCGGTGAAGCTTGCAGGTGCGCGGGTGGCGGCGAAGCCGAAGGCTCGGCTCAGAGGGAACGACGTGCCAATGCGGCCTTCGGGCGATGTGCAGGCGGTGCGGAGGCCGATCGCTTTGCTCGCGGTCGCGATCGGCGCTTACGCGGTTCTTGCCGTCATCGCGTACTGGCCGGTCATGCCTTTGGACGCGAGCAGGCTGCCAATCCCCCTCGGAGCGGGCGCGGGAGACCCGGCGCAGATGTCGTGGTTTCTTGCGTGGACGCCGTTCGCGCTCGGGCACGGCCACAACCCCTTCTTCACCAACTACATCGATTTTCCTCTTGGCGCGAACCTCGCCTCGAACACGTCGGTTCCGCTGCTCGGCCTGCTGTGCGCGCCGGTCACTTTCGCGCTCGGGCCGATCGCATCGTTCAACCTGCTGATGCGCATCGCGCTCGCCGGCTCGGCCACCTCGATGTTCCTCGTCTCGCGACGGTGGGTGAACTGGTGGCCGGCAGCGTTCGCGGCGGGGCTGCTGTACGGGTTCGGCTCGTACATGACCTTCGAGAGCTCGGTCCACCTCGACCTCGCGTTCATGGCGATTCCTCCGGTGTTGCTCTGGTGTCTCGACGAGCTGTTCGTGACCCGCGCAAGGTCGCCGGTCAAGGTGGGGATCCTGCTCGGCCTGTTGTGCGCCGCGCAGCTCCTCATCGACCCCGAGATGCTGATGTTCTGCGGCATCATGGCGGTGGTCGGCCTGATCTTCCTGGCGCTCACGCACAGCCATGAGGTCGTCGCCTGCATCCGCGCGACCGCCACCGGCCTGCTCTGTGCGTGCGCCTGTTTCGGGGCGGTCGCCGGCTATCCGATCTGGTACTTCCTCGCGGGCCCCAGGCGGATCCCTCACGGCATTCAGCCGGCCGGGACGATCGCAGGCTTCCACGTCGACCTTCTGCGACCCGTCCTGACGTCGATCCCTCATCTGACCGACGCCTCCGGCTACCTCGGAGCTCCGTTGCTCGTCGGCCTGGTCGCACTGGCCGTGTTGTGGCGAAGGCTCGGCGTGATCAGGTTCGCGGTCGTGTGCGCGTGCACCGCGTTCGTGCTCTCGCTCGGTCCGCGTCTCACCGTCGACGGGCACAGTCTTGCGATCTGGCTCCCTGAGGCGCTCTTCGAGCACGTCCCGGTCCTTGTCGACCTCGAGCCGGTCAGGGTCACCGGGATCGAGATGCTCTTTCTGGCGGTCATCCTGGCGGTGGGCCTCGACCGCACGAGGACCTCCATGCTCGAGCGCGCTCGGGCGGCCCGGACGGCTTCGAGCCGTCCCGGTGAGCCTCGGGCGCGGGGCATGGGATCCCGGATCCGGTCAGACCCGAGCTTGCAGAGCCTTGGCGTGCTCGCCTTGTTGATCGTGGCCTTCGTCCCGGTCCTGGATCAGCTCCCCGTCGTCAGCGAGCACTCCGTGACGGCGCCGGGCCTCACCGCATCGCTCGCGCGCTCGGTTCCAGATGGCGGCGTGGTGCTGGCTTTTCCCTACCCGCGAGCGCACGAGGACGAGCCCATGCTCTGGCAAGCCGTCGACGAGATGAGCTTCCGGCTCGTCGGCGGCTATGCACTTGTCCCCGGTACGACCGGTCACGGCAGGTACTACGTCGCACAAGGCCCCGACCTCGCCAAGCTGTCCTCTCTCCTCACTGCAGCCGGGGGCGCTGCCGGGGTGTCGTTGGTGAGCGCCTGTCACTCTCTCGGGACTGTTGTTCGCGCGTACGGGGCCGACGCGCTCGTTGTTCGCACGAGGACAGGAGCGATTCGCACCCGCGGGATCGGCTTGCTCAGCAAGCTCCTGGGACCGCCGACGGTGAGCTTCAAGGCCGGCGTGGCGTGGTACGACCTTCCCGGCCGCAAGCCCACGCCGAGCTGTCGGGCCGTCTCCTAGGTGCGCGGGTCCGAACTGGAAAGCGGACCTGTCCCAAAGCTCGATGAAGCGAGATAGCAGTGTGCTGTCGGCAGTTGCAGCCTCGTGTTGGTCACAAAGCACCGGAAACTGAGCA
>Ga0182011_10000412_pt1 | contig 37142 bp, 28 predicted proteins | sample 711E1DmetaG_FD_120481 | JGI IMG/M metagenome (GOLD analysis project Ga0182011, IMG submission 120481) | Permafrost microbial communities from Stordalen Mire, Sweden - 711E1D metaG | ecosystem: Environmental > Terrestrial > Soil > Wetlands > Permafrost | place: Sweden: Stordalen | collected...
CCGTGTTACCGTCGGCATGAGCCAGCACCGCCAATCGCCAGAGAGCCAGGCCGGCTTCCGCGTCTGGCATGCCGCCCAACGCGGCGAACAACCGGCCGCCGAGCGTCAGGTCGGACTCGCCCAGCCAATCGCGGCAGGCTTTCTTGAATACCGGCAGCGCTGCCGCCGACACCGCAAGGTAGAGCAAATCCCAGCCTTTGAATGCTTCCCGCAATAACCGGATGCAAAAATGCGCCAGTTTCGGCGTGGATATCGCTTCAACGTTCACGCGGACCAGTTCATCTGTTTCAGTTTTGAAGCGGGCAATCCACGCTTCGCCATGGCGGGGCAAATGAGTGATTAAATCGAAGAGAATGCGGGGCCAGGAGAAGATGAATTTCGGCCAGCGGAAACCCAGGTCGGGGAGATCTTCCGGCGAAAGGGTCAGCGGGGCCTGGCGGTATGCCTCCACCAGATCGCCTCCCACCATTTGAGCAAGATCGGGGAGTCCCTTGTGCAGGAAGGAAAACGGTCTGACCGCAGCCAAAAACGTGTTGGCGTTTGAATAGAGTCTTCCGGCAACGAGACCCGCTGGCTGAGCGCGCGTGACATCAGCGCCCACCAGGCGAAAGATGGAACCGACCACACCCAGCAAGGATTGCACCATGGACCACGTAATCGGCGTCATCACGTCCGGCATCACCTCGCCGATGTTGGCATTGGTCCAGATCTGCCGGTCCTCCCATGTTTTGACCGGAGCTTTGGTTGTAATCGGACGGGACTGCAACAGGAACACCCTGTCATTCCGCTGCGCCCACTCGATATCCTGCGGCGAACCAAAAAGGCGCTCGGTCCGGCGGGCGAGATCGCACAGGTTTTCGAGAGTTGCTGACGAAAGCAGCTCATTTTCAGGCGACGCCAGCACGCGCCCTGTTCGCTTTTCAACCACCATCCGCGCAGGCTGAACCGTCCCCTGCACCAATCCTTCGCCCAAACCGCTCACGCACTCCACGACGAACCGGTCCGTTGCTCCCGTCAACGGATCAGCGGTGAACACAACCCCGGCGTGACTGGCCTCGACCATTTCCTGCACCAACACCGCCATCTTGACCTTCTCCGCAGGCACTTGCTGCCTCGCCAGGTAAACGAGCGCCCGCTCGGGAAAAAGCGACAGCCAGCACGTCTTGATGGCATTCAGCAAAGCTTCCTCTCCGCGCACATTCAGGATGGATTCAAACTGACCGGCAAAAGACATTCCGGCGGCGTCCTCGACAGTCGCGCTGGAACGCACGGCAAAGCTCCGTTCTTCACCCAGTTCCCGCCACGCGCATAGCACCGCATCCTTCACTACCTCCGGCACGTGAACCTCCGCCAGGTAGGAGCGGACTTCCCGGCTTAGTTCCGCGATCCGTCCAATGTCATTGCCGGAACATTGCGCCAGCAGATGGGATAATTCAGTCCGCCTCGAACACGAAGCGAGGAAGTGATCGAACGCCGTCGTCGTGACACAAAAGCCGCGCGGCACCGGCAGACCCGCCGCGATCATTTTGCCCAGATGAAACGACTTGCCGCCCACCAGCGACCGGTGATTGTCGCCGGCTTCTCTCAAGCAAAGCACGAGCGTGGCGGCTTGGTCCGTTGCCGCCTGCGCCGCCGCGCTCCGCGCAGAATTACTTGAATCCATCTTTCTCATAGGCACATGGACAACGTCAGTGATGAGGACCGGCCAGCGTGACGCTCTGTCCGATGGCGGGCATCTTAAAGGGCTCGCTGGAATGTGTCCGCCAGTCAAACCAGAGCCAGTGGAAATCGGGCGAATCCAGCGAGGTGTCGAAATGGAACGCAACACGGGAAGGCAAATCCGATGCGTCCGATTCCAGAACTTCCACCGTCAGGCCACCCAACCGTTGCTGGTCACCTTTTTTATATTTGGGTTCGGCTCCGACCAGAGTGAAAGCGCTCAAGGCATAGGCGATATGAATGGGGCCAACGTCGTCGCAGGAGAATATGTTCGAACCCCGGGATTGAATCACCAGCGTTTTGTCATCGGTCCGTTGGACGTCAAAACTCGTGCAACCTGGCACCAGCACCCGCAAGGTTCTGGGCAGTAACTGGTGATGATACGCTTTGTAAGAAGGCATATAAACCGACTCAAGCGGGCAGGGGTGGTTGACAACGATCACATTCTCGTTCTCGATGTTCGGCCAATCAGGAGGAACGCGGCTCGCCCAAGCGAAAAGGAAAGAGTCAGCTTTAACCATCGCAACTCTCCCGGCAACCGCTCCCGGGCCATGCACTAGAATCAACAAAACGCATGCGACCCATGCCAGGATTCGGTAGGCTCGCTGTTTTAGCAATGGATTTGACCGGGTCAACACGCCGGCAATAAAACTGGCGATCAATCCATAAGCGCCGACCGCGATAAAGCCGAAGTTCTTGGACGCGGGTACCAACACTGCCTCGGGAATGGCGGCCAATATCATGGCCGCGAACCAGAAGGCGGCTATTTTGTCCCGACGCACCCACGGGATGAAAACCGCCAAAGCCGCGACCGTGAACATGCCATAGAGCGCAATGATTATCGGGTGCAATGAAGGTTTGACCGCAAACAAAAACTCCGACGGCACGCTGGTAAGCTGGCTTCCCAGCAGAACCATGTCTCTGGGGATCAGTTCCCGCACAAAACGAAACGGCTCCTGGGCAGGATCAATGTAAATGCCCACATGAGATAGACCGTAGCCCGAAAATGTGTGGATGAGCCACCACACGGTGATAACCAGGACTGAAGGCAAAACCGTCAGCGCCCGGCTGCGAAAAGAACCGGACTCAAGCGTCAGGGCATACGCGAGGATAAAGGCAAACGTGGAAGCTCCGCTTTCTTCCGCGAAAAGGGAAAGTGCGAGGAACAATGCGGATAACACCATTGCAGAACGGGATTTTGTGGAACGCCATTGGTGATGTTCGTAAAGGCACAAGAGACCGAAGAAAAGCGCCAGGAAAAAGCCGCGGTTGGCGACGAACGCCACCGGGAAATACGTGTTGCCATCGAGCAGGAACAGCAGCGCCGCCAGTCCGGCGGCCCATCCCGCCCCCATCAGCTTGCGATAAACAATCGTGATGAGAAAAATGACGGCCGCAAACCACGCGATGTTATGGGCGTGCATCAGCGCCGGCGAGTCGGGATAGAGCCGGTAATCGAGCCAGTGAGTAAGCGCGGTGACCGGCCGGCAAAGACTCAATCTTAAATCGTCCGGCGTCCACCACGGCAAGGTGCCGTAGTTCTTCATCGCAGCCATGCATTGTGGATTCCGGCTGAAACCGAAAAGGTCGAAAAGAACAGTCGAGAAACTGCCGGAATCTGCGGGGTTGCCCGTCTCCTGCATTCGCGGCGGCAATTGATCCGGTCGAAGCTCAACCGCGCGCTGCGGCAGATCATCCATGAACAGGCCGGTGTTCAAGGCGGGCAACATTACCAGTATCGCCCCGATGGCAAGAATCGCTGGAAGGTGGCGATGCTCAAGAAATCGCTTCAGGAAATCCAACACCCGGGTTCCGATCCCATTTGTTTTCATCGTTTTCGTTCCAGACCGCCGCTCCAGCGCAAAAATAAACTGGCTAAGCTCAAAGACACAGCCCAATCAATCAATTTGGTCGTGGGCGCGGTCACAATTATCCAAACCCGCCCTACTTGCCGATTTCAAATTTGAGCGAGTCCATGTCAATCCAGACTTTGCCGCTGCCTTGGAAGCTGAAACCGGTTCGAAGGTATTGGGTTTGTTTTGGGATGACACAGGTGACGGAGAATGGAGTCCAATCGCGGGTGCCTTTCAGGCTGTAGTCATTGACCATGCTGTCCTGGGCAAGGAGTTTGTACCAACCAATGTAGGGCTGGAGGCTTGGTTCAAGTCGACCGGAAACGTTTTCGGTCTTGACCCAGCCGCTCATGCGCACTGTGTGGCCTCCATATTTGGAAATGTCTGGAACGTAAATCGTTTGTCCCCACATCGTCCATGAGCCGGGCGGCACGGCATTGGATGAAGTGTAGGTAATGCAAACAGTTGCTTTCCCGTCGTGCGTATTTTGGTCATCAACGGTCTTGGCATAGTTCATCGCATAGGTTTCACCGATGCAGCGCCATTTCCGGCTGTCAGTGATGGGCGCGTCGCGGGGAGCAAGAGCGATTTGAAAATCGTCGCCCCAGAGTTCACCGGGGCCATAAAGATCGGGCCCGAAATAAACAACACAGGATTCATTGGGAAGGTCGGTGACTAATTCGATCTGTTGCCAATTCGTCGTGCCGCGAATGGGCCGGTCGCTCATATCGTCGTAGGCAAGATGAAGACCATTTTTACCCAGGATAATCACAAATGCGCTCGCCCAGTTCCGGACATTACTGGTCTTGAGCCAAGCGGTGACACGAATGTGTTGTCCAAAAAGCGGTGAGTTTTTGGTGACGAAAAAGAAAAGAGAGCTGGAATTATCAGTGTACTGTTTCGCGTTTTTGCCGGCAGCAAGCAATAGAGCGACGGGCGAAGCCGGCGTGACGGGACCTTTGATATGTATGGCGGGCGGGGAGTTGGTGGTGCGTCTGGTGTTGGGATCAACGCCAACAAGGAATCGGCCATCCCGATCGCCATCCGCCGCGAAAGCGTGATTGGCGAATTTGACGGGAACAGTTTTGCTGGAGGCAAAAGAAATATGCGTGATTTTCGATTGATAGGCGAGATAGGTGCCCGTCCCAAGAACGACGGCAGTGGCGGCAGTAGCGGCAATCGTTGCGACAATGGTTTTTGTTTTCATGGCGACCAAGGTCGCTTTGGCTAGAGTCAGAATTGAACCGCTGACCGCCGTGCCCTTGGCCAGCGCCACAGCCGTCACGGATTTTGCCAGCGCCAACGGTGCGACTTGAACGGAATTCGCGGAAATCGCTCCGGCGATGGTGGCTGTCGTCGAACTCACGCCGCGTTTGACAAACAATTTCCGCAGCTTCTCCAGCGCGCGGCTCACGCGCTTGTGTGCCGCATCCGCGTTCAGGCCGAGAATCCGGCCCACTTCCTCCAGCGGTCGCTGTTCGTAGAACCGCAGCACCACGGCGTTGCGGTCGGCCTCACTAAGTTGCGCCACCGCTTCGTCCAAAAACGGTGCAATCTGTGGCCACGCGTCGGGTTCGGATCCATGCAAAAGCGATTCCATGTATGCCTCCTGTTCGCGGTGTTGGCGACGGCGTTCGACTTTGAGCGCATTGCACGCGGCGAAGCGCGCGGTGCGGCACAGCCAGCCGGCCAGCACGGTTTGTTTGCCCAGGTTTCCGGCCTTGCGCGCCAGGATGATGAACACGGCCTGCGTGATTTCCTCGGCCAGATGCGGGTTGCGCACCTGCCGCAGCGCGGAGGAATAGACCAGCGACACGTGGCGTTCCACCAGCGTCGCAAACGCCTCTTCCGAGTGTTGCGTCGCGTAAGCGGCAAGCAATTCGGCATCATCCGGCAAGCGCATCTATTAAGTAATGTCCACTGGAGAAGAAATCCGACAGTCTTTTTTGAATCGCGCGGGAAATTTGTGAAGCAATTTAACCGCAGAGACGCGGGCGGCGGAGAAAAATCCCAAAGGGATTTCATCCATTAGCCCAGGGTTGTCCGCGCAGCGGACTACCCTGGGAAGCATCGTAAAAATAATTTCCAACCCTGAAGGGGTTGCCGCACGGGACGACGGCGATGCAGATGTTGGGTGAATAGATGCAACCCTTTCAGGGTTGATGGATTTTTAATTCTGCTACCTAGGGTAGCTCGTTCCTCGCAACCCTAGGCTGAATGACAGAATCCCGTTGGGATTCTTCAAGCGGCAACTGACATGGTTCTGCGCCCAGAAAAATCTGGAATGGGTTGAATTGAAACCGGATGAATTACTGGAAAAGGTCGCGCAGAAAATTTGTGATGTGGTGCTGAATTCCGTTTCCAACATTTCTTAGGGATAGACTTGATCGATTTTGCCGTTTACCGAAATCATGAATCCTGTTCCTTGTTCAGCCGTAACTGCGTGTTGAACGATGCCATCAAGGATGAGGGCGAGCTTGGAGTGTTGTTGTAATAGTGGAAGATTTGTCCAGCCTTTGTTGAGGAAGAAAACCGTAAGACCACTCTGATGCCAAGCTGCGCGCTCGTGTGCGCTTTTGCCGATTCGGTAGTCACCTGAAATCACAATCCAGTCTCCTTCTGCTCCTAACTGACGAATCCACTGTTCGTCTTTCGTGTCAGCAGGGAATATATCTTGCAAGTGAGCGAAGCTATGTTCCGGTTTCACCATTTCGTTGAGAGCCCGGGCATGACGAATGGCAAGATTGTTATCTAAGAAAAACCTCATGCAGCGAGTTGCTGCTCGAATTCCATTGCATCTTCGATTTCAGCTTTTGGCACTTCATACCAGCGAGAAACTTCTTCCACCGAATCGCATATTACGGCAGCCCTAGCTAAAACTTCTGTGGGCACGCCGTGTCGAGTGACAATGGGACGACCAAAATTGCGAGTTGGGTCAAGAACCACGAACCCTCTGCTTGTTGTTGGTTTCCAGCTAATAAGATTATGGCTGGTGTCAAATTCCAACTCCTTCAAAAATGGGCTGATAATCTGGGCAAAGACATGTTGGCTGTTCACGATTTCCATCAAACTTCGCTCTCCTGTTTTTCGGTGAAGTTCCACAAAGATTTCGCGACCGTCTGTAAAAAAGCCTTGCGTGCAAAATGGATGATCTGTCTTGAATATTTCCACTCCCTTTTGGTGTGCCTTACGAATCATAGTCCAACTGACTCCTGCCTTTCGAAAAGCATCTACGAACCTGATTTCAATTAGATCCAAAAATCCCAGCGCCAGACTGTGGCCAATTGGTTCCAGTTGTCCATGCCACAATGCCCTGGAATGATGTTCTCTTATCTTCGTGCGGAATTTGTATCCACGCATCCATCGCCGGATGCGCCCTGTGGATATGCGAGTAAGGCGTGCCGCTTCTGGCACGGTGTAAATGCCGGTGTTCAGAAAGTTCTGTGAGTTGCCGGTCATACGTCCGCGGGTAATTTACGCTTTGACTCGCTTTCTTTTCAACCGATTTCTTTGAATTTGTCTGCTTTAATCAATTTTAGTTTGTTTCCCTCGGTCTTTTGACGCTGATTTTGATTTCGGCCTTGTTTTTCGCAATCACATTGTCGGGCAGAATGCCGCGCCAGAAGACGTTCGGGTAAATGACCGAGCCGCGACCGACGATGCTGCCGGGGTTCAGCACGGCGTTGCAGCCGATTTCCGCGCCGTCGCCAATCAACGCGCCGAACTTGCGCAGGCCGGTGTCGAACGGCACGCCGTCCACTACCACCTCAATATTACCGGGGAAAAGTTTGTAGTTGGAAATTTTCACACCCGCGCCGAGGTGCGCCTTGTAACCGAGAATAGAGTCGCCGATGTAATTGAAGTGTGCCGCAACGGCGCCATTGAACAGCAGCGAGTTTTTCAGTTCGGACGAATTGCCGATGACGCAACCGTCGCCGATGATGACGTTTTCGCGGAGATAGGCGTTGTGTCGGATCTGGCAATTTTTACCGATGATGGCCGGGCCTTTGATCATCGCGCCGGGTTCCACAAAAGTGCCTTCGCCAATGATAACACGGTCGCCAATGCTCGCGCCGGGAAAGCGTTTGGGCGGATTCTGCTTCGGCACATTGGCGAGATAGGCTTCAATCTTCTTGAGCGCATCCCAGGCGAATTTACAGCCGCCAAAAATCGCGGCGTGCTCGGTTTGGTTCAAATCAAACAGGTCGGCTGGTTCAAACATGGTGGCAAGTTAGGCGAAATGCGCGCGCGGCAAAAGCGCGATTTTATTGTAAATCAAGCGATAATTGGCCTCGTTTTTCCATGTCCAATATCCAAACCAATCAACTGTTCGACTATTTGGCGGGAGCTTTGTGGCGTAAACCAGTCCATTCACGGCTCCGGTCGGGCTTCACCCTTCCTTCTTCAAGGATGGACAAAACCAGAACAATGAACCAACATGAACCCAGTCCTCGGACTAACTCTCTGGGTGGCTCGAAAAGATGAGTCCGGTCAGAAACCAGTCGCTCCATGAGTTGAGCACCAAATGGAGAAAGCGCATTTGTGAGTGACATCAAATTCAACTGTCCCCAATGCGGACAACATCTCGCGGTGGATGCGGCGAGTGCCGGCACGACGGTAGCCTGCCCGAATTGCTCCGAGCTCATTGTCGTTCCTGCCGTCCAATCTGATTCTCCACGGAGAGCCGCCGCTCCCAAGCGGGCGGGAACCAGGCGGCGGTTCTTTTTGGCTGGCGGCGCAGCCGCGATTGTGGTTGCCCTGGCTGTTGTCTGGTTTTTGGTTGCAGTTGTCGTGAGTGGCCACACCGCGACATCGGAGCGTCAGCGCATCTTGATGGACTCGGACTGGCGCTTTCACCGGGGCGAAGTGGCGAGTGCCGCGGTTGAAACGCAAGGGCTGCCAGTCACTCACTGGCGCTGGACAGCCGACGATGCGGGCGCGACCGATGCCGGCAAGATGGCGGACCCGGCGCTTGACGCGTCCGGCGCCGATTGGAAGGACGCAACGACCGGTCAGGACACATTCAACGGGCGCACGGGCTTTGCCTGGTTCCGCACCACGCTGCCTGAAAATTCAACCTTCGCACGCACACTGCACTTCGATGGCGTGGACGATAATGCCACCGTCTATCTCAATGGCAGGAAGTTGACCTCGCATGAGGGCTGGGATGATCCGTTTGACGTGGATCTCAAGCCCGCATGGAAAGAGGGCGGCCCGAACGTCGTGGCGGTGCTGGTTGAAAACACCGGTGGCGCGGGCGGAATCACGAGACCCGTTTTTCTGGGGAGGCAACCGGCCAATCAGGCCCCCGTGCCCGCCCTACCCGACTTTGATGACAGTGCCTGGCGCGTGGTTCATTTGCCGCATGACTTCATCGTGGAAGGGACTTTCGATGCGGCGGCGGATCGCAGCCACGGTTTTCTGCCGACGACCACGGGTTGGTACCGCAAGACGTTTAATCTGCCGGCATCAGCCAGGGGCAAGAGCCTTTGGATTGATTTCGACGGTGTTTACCGCGACAGCATCGTTTCGCTGAATGGCCAGTTGTTGGGCCGCCACAAAAGCGGCTACACCTCGTTTCGGTACGACATCAGCCGGGTTGCCAATTACGACGGCAAGAACGTGCTTGCGGTGCATGTCGATCCGCGCCACTTCGAGGGCTGGTGGTATGAAGGCGGCGGCATCTATCGGCACGTTTGGCTCAACATCGCGAACCCGCTCCACGTGGCGCCGTGGGGAACATTCGTCACTGCGGAACTGCCCGAGCCGGCTGCCGATGGAACGGTTGCGCCGGCGACCGTCCATATTCAAACAACACTTGCGAATGACAGTCCGGCATCCGGCGATTGCACTCTGCTTTCTAAAGTTGTGGACGATCAGGGCAAAACCGTCGCGAAGACGTCCACGCCGGTGACAGTGTCTGCTGGTGACAAGGGGCAGTTCACACAGACCATCGTAGTCGGGAAGCCGCGATTGTGGTCCATCGAAACGCCGAGGCTCTACCGTCTCGTGACAACCGTTCAACGTGCCGGGCGGACGGCGGACACGACGGAAACGCGTTTTGGCATTCGTACCATCCGATTCGATGCCGAGAAGGGCTTTTTCCTGAACGGCAAGCCGGTGAAAATTCAAGGCACGTGCAACCATCAGGACTTCGCCGGTGTTGGCATTGCCGTGCCGGACACGCTCGAATATTGGCGCGTGAAGACACTCCAGGACATGGGCGCCAACGCGTGGCGCATGTCGCATAACCCGCCCACGCCGTCGCTGCTGGATGCGTGCGACGATCTGGGCATGTTGGTCATGGATGAGAACCGGCATCTGGGCGATTCGCCGGAGAATCTTGCGGAGGTCGCCAGCGTGATCCAACGCGACCGCAATCATCCGAGTATCATCATGTGGTCCCTTTGCAACGAACAGCCGCAGGCGGGCACCGAGGCGGGCGGGCGTGTGTTCGCCGCCATGAAAAGCACCGTGCTGGAGTATGACAAGAGCCGTCCTGTCTCGAGCGCGATGAACAGCGGCTGGTTCGGCAACGGCTTCACCGCCGTCTCGGACCTCATGGGCGTCAACTACAATATCGAAGTCTATGACCGCTTCCACCGGGAGCATCCGGCCATTCCGTTGTATGCCAGCGAAACTGCCAGCACGACCACCACGCGCGGCGAATACGCCAACAACCAGGCAAAGGCTTTCGCGACTTCATACGACATGACAGACGACATGTGGCGCTCCGTGGCGGAACGGCCGTTCGTGGCGGGAAGCTTTGTCTGGACCGGGTTTGACTACAAAGGCGAGCCGACGCCTTATGACTGGCCGAGCATCAACAGCCACTTCGGCATCATGGACATGTGCGGCTTTCCCAAGGATAATTACTACTATTACCTGTCCTGGTGGAAGACGAAGCCCGTCGTCCATTTGATGCCGCACTGGAACTGGCCGGGCAAGGAGGGCCAGAACATCCGCGTGATCGCCTTCAGCAACTGCAAGCGCGTCGAACTGTTCCTCAACGGCCAAAGCCTGGGCGTCAAAGAAATGCCCCCTTACGGGCATCTGGAATGGCAGGTGAAATATGCCCAGGGAACACTTTCGGCCAATGGCTGCGACAACACGGGCAAGGTCACTGCGACGGACAAAGTGGAGACGACCGGCGCGCCGGCTTCATTGCGCCTGAAGATGGATCGGACGACGCTGGCGACCGACGGTGAGGACCTCACGCCAATCGAAGTGGACGTGCTGGATGCGCAGGACCGAATTGTGCCCACGGCGGATAACCTCGTGACCTTCGAGGTGAGCGGCGCCGGGCATATCGCCGGTGTGGGCAACGGCAATCCCAGCGATCACGATCCAGACCGGACAAATGCCCGTCACGCGTTCAACGGCAAGTGCCTGGTCATCGTCGGCACCGGTCAGACAAGCGGATCCATTGTTCTCACGGCGAATTCGCCGGGGCTTACATCTGCGACGGTCCGCTTGCGGGCGGGCAGATTTTGAGCGTTGGCAGTGAAACGTTTTTAAATCATTAAAAACCTACAAACACATTGATTTTATTGAATAAAACCAATGTTGGAGCGGGTGAAGGGAATCGAACCCTCATCTCAGGCTTGGGAAGCCCGCATTCTACCACTGAACCACACCCGCCTTCGCTAAAGCTACGGCGGGCAGGCCCGCCTTAATTACTAACACCAACTTCGGCTTGTCGAGCCGTAGCCCGAAAGGGCGAAGGCTGACGAGGCAGGCCCGCCAAGAGCTCCGACGAATTCATTCAACCCGGCTTGCTTCTACCAAACTGGCACGACGATGACAATGGCTTTGCGAACAAATGTCATTGCGTGGCAGTGAGCCGGTTGATGGCGCCGCGCAATTGGTCTTCAATCCGAAGTTGACGTTCAGGCGCAGTGATTTTGCCGCCATCAAGTTCGCGGACGTAGAAACTGTCAATGGCTGCGCCGCGTTCGGTTACAATGCGGGCGCTGACGATGTCCAGCGCCAGTTCGGAAAGTGTTTGGGAAATGACGTAAAGCAGTCCGAGATGATCTTCGGTTTCAATTTCGATGAGCGTGCGCGTTTCGGACTCCTCATTGTCGAAGCGGATTTCCGTTGCCATGCGCTCGCCGACATAGCCTTGATAAGGCGGTTGCCGGGTGATTTGGCGCGCGATGAGCGCCGGCAGGTCAATTTTTTCGCCGGTTAGAACTTTTTCCAGCAGGCTGTCGAATTTATCACGCTGCTGGCGGGTGGCGAGATTGCCGGTACGCCCGTCATTGACAAAGAAAGTGTCGAGCGCAATGCCGTCGTTGCGGGTAAAAATCTGCGCGCCAAGGATGTTCAACCCGGCGGCGGTGAGTGAGCCGGTAATTTTGCTGAACAGCCCGGCCCGGTCCCAGGTGCAGACCTTGATGGCGCTGTAGCCGCGATCGGGTTTATCCTGCCAGGCTGTTGCCGGCGACAAGGCGCGATTGTCTTCAAGGATCAGGCGGCGCATAAAGCAATGCGCGAGTTCGAGGTCATCGACAACCTCCTTCGCGGTGCGAATTTGAAAATATCGCAGCGGCAGCGTTGCGAAGTGCGCCTCCACTTCCACGCCACTCAACGATTTCGCCGCAAGCTCCCGGACTTCTTTCAACAACGATTCGCGCCGTTCTTCCCCGGCGCGGATGAATTCCGTGCCGCCTGTGAGCAGGTTCATCGTGCACGAATGCAGTTGCCACAACAGCGTGTCTTTGAAGCCGTTCCAGAGTTTGTCGCTCGTGCCTTGTGAATCGGCGAACGTCAGCAGCGTGAGCAGATCAAGCGCCTCGGGCGTTTCAATTTTCCGGGCGAAATTGCGGATGACCGCGGCATCATCCAGATCGCGCCGTTGCGACACGCCCGCCATGAGCAGATGATTTTCGATGACAACGCGGAGCGTGTGTGCGGCCGGGGCGTCCAGGCGCAATCGCTTTGCCGCGCGCATGGCCAATGCCGCGCTGGCTTCGGGATGCCGGCCGCGTTTGTGATGTTCCGCCTTTCCCACGTCGTGCAGCAGGAGCGCAAGATAGAGCAGCCCGGGGTGTTCGAGATTTTGGAACAGCGGCGCGTAATGTTTGTAAGGCTCGTCTTGAGCCTCCCAGATGCGGTCGAGTTGTTCGAGGCAGACCAACGTGTGTTCGTCGGCGGCATATTGATGATAAAATTCATGCTGCACGAGGCAGGTGAGCTTTCCGAATTCAGGAATGTATTTGCCAAGCAGGTTCACCTCATGCATCGCCCGCAGAATCGGGGCAACGCTGCCGCGTTGGGCAAGGATTGTTAGAAAAGTTTCGCGCACACGCCCGTCGTTCAAAAAATCGCGATCCACAAGAGGAAGCTGATTGCGAATGAGTTGCACAAGGTCGGGATGCAACTGCAATCGCCGTTGCTGCGCATAAAGGAAGACGCGCATCAGACGTTGGGGTTGGTCCCGGAAAATGCGGCTGGAAGCGGCGCGGATTTCGCCGTCCACAAACAAAAAACCGTCCACCGGCTCCGGCGCCCTGCGTTTGGGCAGCCACGCGCGCAACGAAAGTTTATTCCGCGGCGGCGTCAGCAGCGCCATCCGCTGTTCCAGTGTGCGCGTGATGAGGAAAACGTTGCGCATGTGCGTGTAAAGGTCGCGCATGAATTTTTCGATGCGTTTGCTGGGCGAACGCTCGCCGTAACCCAGGCCAAGCGCGACGGCGGGCTGCAGATTTTTGCCGAGCGCATCCACCGCGCGGTCGGTTTGATAATGCAACTCCGTCCGCGCGCGCAGCAGAAAATCATAGGCGGCTTCGAGCTGCCTGCGTTCGGGCTCGCTGACGAATTCGTGTTCCTGCAACTCATCCAGCAATCGCGCGCGATATTTGAAAAACGCCATCCACAGCAGATTTTGGAAGTCGCGCAAGCCGCCGCAGCCGTTTTTGATGTTCGGCGCCTGCATGCAGGCGGAGTTGCCGAATTTGTTGCGCCGCGCCGTCTGGTCCTCGAGGCGCGCCGCGATGTATTTTTCCTCAAAACCGTTCACGCATTTGCCGATGAGCGTTTTTTGAAATTTGTTGAACAACGCCTCGTCGCCGACGATGAGCCGGGATTCGATGAGTGAGGTTTTGGATTGCATGTCGGCGTTGGCGATCTTGACGCAATCGCTGATGCTCCGGACGGCGTGGCCGACTTTCAATCCAATGTCCCAAAGTGGATATAGCACACGGTCAATCAACCGCGACAAATAGGGCAGCGGCTTGCCCACTGTGACCTGGCCATCGTGCAAAAACATGAAGTCAATGTCGCTGTGCGGATTCAATTCCGCGCGGCCATAACCGCCGATGGCGATGAGCGCGAGTGGTGGAAATTCCTTTTGTGCCTGCGGGGACATGCTGTTCCGTGCCGATTCCCAAAGATGCCGCAACAGCGCGTCGAGCATGGCCGCGCGCGCCTGGCAGATTTTGTATCCACCCGCGCCGCTGCGATGCTGCAATTTGAGCCGGTGCGTCTCGACTTTGAGAAAGCCTTTGTAGCGCGCGAGTTGTTCCGCCGCGTTAGCCACCGGTTTCAACGTCAAATGCTTTTCGGCATCATTTTTGATTTTTTCCAGCAAATCCTGCACGGACGCATAAATTGGAAGCAAACCGGGTTCAAAGCAAGCCGCGGTCGCAGCCTCCTTCGTCCTCGTCGTCGTCCTCGTCCTCGAAATTTCAAATCGAGTACGAGAACGAGGACGAAGGACGAGGACGATCCGGAACAGCGAAACCTTTTCGCGCGGACGGCGTCTGTTACACTCCACGTGCGCAATGCCAATCCTGCCCGATCCAGATGCCGTCTTGATGCTCCGCGTGAAGCGGGGTAATCGCGCGGCTTTTGCCGAATTGGTCGAGAAATACAAGCAGCCGGTGATAAATCTCGTTTATCGCACATTGCGCGACGAAGCCGAGGCCGAGGACCTTGCGCAAAATGTTTTTTTGCAGGTTTACAAATCCCGGAGCCGCTACCGGCGGACGGCGAAATTCTCCACGTGGCTTTTCACCATCGCGCGCAACCTTTGCCTGAATGAACTCCGCCGCCGCTCGCGTCATCCCGCCGAATCACTTGAAGAAACCCACGGTGAACAAGAAGGCCAGCTACAGCGGCAATACGAGGACAAAAAGAATTTTCTTCCGACGGAAACATTATTACATGGCGAGCTGGCACAAAAGATCGAGGAAGCGCTGGCCGAACTGCCGGAAAACCAGCGCACCGCCATCCTGCTCTGCCGGCAGGAGGATTTGAGCTACGAGGAAATCGCCAAAGTTTTGCACTGCTCGCTTTCCGCCACGAAATCGCTTATCCATCGCGGTCGTGAAATGCTGAAGCAGAAACTCAAACCTTATTTGCGCACCGGCGATTGGCATGAATGAATTTCTAACTACTTATTTTGCTGTCCAGATTTCAGTTTTGCCATGGCCGCATCTGACATCGGAGCAGTTTTGGCCATTCCGTTGACAGTCTCAAGCGCAAGAGTTATTGCGATTTTCCGATCAAGCACGTCGCGAGTTTTGCAAAGAGCTTCCACAAGCGTCAATGTCGCTGCATGAAGTCTCTGTTGACGATTATCACCGAGTGGTGCGAAAAGCTTATCCACGGTTGAGCGCATTTCATAAGCTGCGCGAAGTGGCATAATAAGAGGATGGTAGTCTTTGGATATAGACAATGGAACTTTTCCCCAATCTTCCGGTTTTCCCACTTTGGCTGCAAAACAAGCGAATATCTCTTTTAAGGCCGGAAAATCTGTTTTGGAAAACCCGCAGTGCAAAAGTTTATTGTAAAGGATTCCAACAATTGAGTCCGCAGGTGATTCAGCAGCATCTTGTTTATCTCCAGAGATCAAATCATTTGCATTTGTAGAAAAGACCCGCTGTCCAGGAACAAATTCATGATTGAGCGAGTTGAAGTCGCCAGATGCACTGATACACACTTCGCCGACTATTGCGGCAGCGGCTGAAATTAAATCTTCAACATGGATGCGTCCATTTTTGGTCAACACTTTAGTCAATGCTTCGTATAACGCATGAGCGCACGTTTCAGTCGGCGGCTTTTTGTTCCAGAACATTTTCCGAAAATTATTCGTTTATTTATCCCGCTTCAACAAAAATTTCGCCAGCGTTTTAAGTTTTGTTTTTTGTTTTTATCCGTGTTCATCCGTGTCCATCTGTGGTTAAAATCTCCGCAGATGAAAGCCGTCATTCTCGCCGCCGGCAAGGGCACGCGCATGAGGGAGCTCACCAACGAGTTACCCAAACCGATGCTCCGTGTCCAGGGCAAGCCTATCCTGCAACACGCCGTCGAAGGCATCGTTGCGGCAGGCATCCGCGATATCTTCATCATCACCGGCTGGCGTGCCGAAGTTGTCGAAAATCATTTCGGTAACGGCGAAAAATTTGGCGCGCATATTGCATTTGGCCGGCAGGTCGTGCAGGACGGCACGGGCAAAGCGCCGGAAGTGGCGAAAGATTTTGTTGGTGATTCTCCGTTTTTACTGACGTACGGCGACATTCTGGTTCCGCCCGAAACGTATCCACAAATGCTTCGCCGGTTTGGTGAAGGCGATTTCGCCGGTGTCGTCACCGTCACCGGCAGCGAGGACGTGACCAAAGGCGGCTTGTTTTTCTTTGACGAACAATTCTGCCTGAAGCGGCTGGTGGAAAAACCGTCGCCGGAACAGTTGGAGCAATTGCGCCGCGACGGCTGGCTCAAGCCCAATGCCCCGGTCTGGTATAACGCGGGCATTTACATTTTTCGTCCATCGTTATTTGACTTCACAGCACGCCTCAAAAAATCGTCACGCGGCGAATACGAACTGACCGACGCCATCAGCGCGATGGTCGCCTCCGGACAAAAGCTGGCGGGCTTGGAAATCCAAGGCCGCTGGGTGGATGTGCGCGACCCGGAAACGTTGGCGAAATTGGAATCTGGAATGTAGGAGCCGACGTGAGGAGGCTCACTATTTTCACAGCGAAAAGAAAGTTAGAGACTCGTCACCTCGTCTCCTACATCACAAATTTCGGCTCAAACACCTGGCCGAGGTTGTGTTTGCGGAGCAGCTCACAAAATCGTGCGATGGCGCGCTTTTCATCCGAACCGAGGTAGAATTTCTGAATTTCGCCGGCAGGCATATCAGTCCATGAATGGTTCAAAGGATTTACCAGTCTTTGGAGTAGGTGATGACATCGGCTTCTTCCTCGGAAGTCGGGATGGTCAGCGTGAACGTCATATTTTTGCCCAAAATGACGGCGGTTCCCCGTTTGCTGAAATTGTCGAGGTAGTAGTCGAGGATGTAAGTGCCGGGTTCGATTCCGCGTTTGATGTCAATTTTCTTGCAGCCCTTATGCCAGGTCGGATTTTCCGTGTTGAGAATAAAACCGATGAAATCCCTGCCCGGTTTTGAAGAATTCCTCATGATGCCGATGCGATGCGGAATCTGTCCGTACCCATTCCAAACACCTTCAATTGGGTCGAGGTTCCGTTGGTTCGTCTTGAGATAGTTGGCGAACCCTTGCTGCGAGATGGCAACGGTTTCCCAGGTATCCGTGTAGCGGAGCAGGTCGGCCGCCAGCCGATAATTCGCGTCTGAAAAACCGGGCTTTTCGATCGATTTCATCTGCACGGCGTCGGCGCCCTTTTCATGGGCTGTTTTCATCACTTTTCCCATCTCACTTTCAATCGATCCGCCAAACATTGTGAGGCGGGTATCGCCGATGGAAATCGTCCCGATTATTTCGCAAGACCGGGGAACCGTCATGTTTTCCGTATAGACGAGGATGGGATAACCAACCGGCTTCGCCGGCCCGGCAGCCGTGTTGGATTTATACGTTACCACGGTTGAACAGCCGGTCAGCATCAACATCGAAAAAAGAAACAGCACCAGATAACGGATTGGCGCGGCACTGAAATAATGTGCCGGGCCGATGCGAAGTTTCGAAACGTCCTGCGTCATGCCGTCGCCAGATTATCCTCCAGCACCTTGGAACGCACTGAATTTTCCGTTGCTACAGGTTCCGGTGGGTTTTCCAGAATTTTAATGGATTCATAAAACGTGTTGCGCTGCACCGGCGTTCTTCCGGCTTCGCGGATGGCTTTGACCATTTCGGTTTCGGTTTGCAGTTGCGGCGATTTCGCGCCGGCCATGTGAAAAATGTGTTCTTCGATAATCGTCCCGTGCAAATCGTCCGCGCCGTAGCTCAACGCCACCTGCGCCAGCTTCATGCCGAGGCCGACCCAATACGCCGTGATGTGGTCGAAATTGTCGAGGTAAATGCGGCTCACGGCAATAGTGCGGAGCGAATCGAATCCCGTCGGCGGATGTTCAACCGGGATATCGTTGTCTTCCGGCTGATACGGCAACGGCACAAAGCCCACGAAGCCACCCGCCTTCGCGTCACTGCTTCGGCGCGGCAGGTGCGTCTCGTCCTGCAACGCGCGCAACTGCCGCAGATGGTCCACGCGGTCGGCCAGCGATTCGACGTGGCCATAAAGCATCGTGCAGGTGCTGCGTCCGCCCAGCTTGTGCCACGTGCGATGCACGTCCAGGTATTCCTCGGCGGATTCCTTGCCCCTCGCGATTTGCGAACGGATTTCCTTGCGAAAAATCTCCGCGCCGCCGCCCGTAAGCGAATCGAGCCCGGCAGCTTTCAGTTCAACCAAGGTCTGCTCGACGGATTTCTTGGCGAGCCAGGCGAGGTGCAGAATTTCAATCGCGGTGAAGCATTTCAATTGCAACCTGGGAGCGCCGCCGTCCCGGCGGCGTGTTTCTGAATGCGCAATGTCGGAACCCGCCGGCGAGACGCCGGCGCTCCCAGGAAGTGGCGCATCGAGTGACCGCAACGCCTTGAGCATGTCCGTGTAATAACTGAACGGCAGAGACGGGTGCAATCCGCCCACGATGTGCAATTCCGTGATGCCAAGCTTCAAGGCTTCACGAGCTTTCTCGACGATTTGTGCAATCGTCAACTCAAAGCCGTCGGCATCGCGTTTCTTGCGCGCGAAAGAGCAAAACTGGCACGACAGGATGCAGTAATTCGAGTAGTTGATGTAACGATTGATGATGTAACTGGCGCGGTTCCCGACTTTTTTCTGACGCGCCACATCGGCGATGGCCCCGACGGCGTTCAAGTCCTTCGATTCAAACAGCCGCAGCGCGTCGGCCTCGGAAATGCGTTCATTCGCAGCGACTTTGTTGTAAATATCGCGCAACTCGCTGCGTTGAACGAAGAAGTTCACTTTCTGAAATTAAGCCACGGAAAGACAACTTCCGCCACAGTGACAATCAGAAAAACCGCGCTGATAAGCGCATTAAGGCGGAAGAAGGCAAGATTGATCCAATTCAAGCTGCGGCGGCGGGCAATCCAATGTTCCAGCACGAGGCAACCGACGATGATAAACCAGCCAACGAGATACGCGATGCGGAACTGACAGAGTAATCCAAACGCGAATAGCAGCCCGCACATGACCATGTGCGCGAGAAACGCGGCGGCAAGCGCGTTTTTCTGTCCCCACGCCACGACGAGCGAATGCAAACCGTTGGATTTATCAAACTCATAATCCTGCAACGCATAGATGATGTCGAAGCCGACGAGCCACAGCACAACCGCCAGCGCGAGAACGATCGGCTGCATGCCAACACACGCTGCCTGTTCCCAAGCCCAAAAGGATTCGGGCGACGAGAACATGCCTGCGGGCGACGCAAAGCCGAATTCTCCTTTCACCGCCAGCCACGCGCCCACGGGCGCGAGCGCGAGCGCGAGGCCGAGAAAAACGTGCGTGTAATCCGTGAACCGCTTGGTGAGCGAATAAAAGCAAATCACCACCAGCGCAACAGGTGACAGATAAAAACAAAGCGAATTCAGGAAATAACTGGCCGCAATCAAACCCGCGCCGCTGGACAGGCAAAGCAGCCAGGCGCTGAACAAAGAAATCTGGCCGGCGGGCAAATGGCGGCCGGCCGTGCGCGGATTCAGCGCGTCGAATTCGCGATCAGCGATGCGGTTGAACGCCATGGCGCAGGTTCGCGCGCAAACCATCGCCGCGAGAACCAGTCCAAACGTCCGCCAACCGGGCCAGCCGCGGTTATCGCGTGCGGCAACAGCCATTGACGCGAGAGCAAACGGCAGGGCGAAGACCGTGTGCGGGAACCGGACAAAACCACCCCATTTTTTTAAGAGAGAAAACATTTTTTTAACCACGGATGAACACAGATGGACACGGATGTGGAAAAAATTATCAGTTGGTAGGGCGCGTCACTCTGTGCGCGCCGTAATTGGTGTTTTGACGGGCGGCGGGCAGAGGACTGCCCGCCCCACCAATAAATCCGTGTTTATCTGTGTTCATCCGTGGTTATTCTTTTTCTTCGGACCAGCGCGGGACGAGTTTTTGTGGCAGACCGAGGTGGTCGAGCACGCGGGCCACCACCGTGTCCGCTACTTCCTGAATCGTTTTCGGGCCGGCATAAAAACTTGGATTTGCGGGCAGAATCGTTGCACCGGCCTGTAGGAGCAGTTCCATGTTTTTGACGTGAACGAGGCTCAACGGCGTTTCGCGCGGGACGAGAATCAGCTTTTTCCGCTCCTTCAACACCACGTCCGCCGCGCGCAGCAAAACGTCCTCGCTATAACCGTGCGCGATGCGGCCCATCGTGCCCATCGTGCAGGGGATGACCACCATGGCGTCCGGCGGGTTCGAGCCGCTGGCGAACGGCGCGTTCATGTTTTTGATGTCGTGTGTCTTTGTGCCGGCGGGCAGGCGGAGGCCATCGGGCAACTCCACGGCAATAACCTGTTGTGCGTAATGGCTCAACACGACGTGGATTTCGTGCGTGCGCGGGTCGAGGTTGTCGAGCAGACGCTGGGCGTAAAGCGCGCCGCTGGCCCCGGTGATGGCAACGAGTATTTTCACTGCACGGATTATGGCCGAGCCTTTCAAAACGGGCAACCAATCCCGCTCGTCCTCGTCGTCGTCCTCGTTCTCGTAATCGAACCATGGAATTCGAGGACGAGGACGAGAACGAGGGCGATTCGGATTTTTCCAAATCAGCTTGAGTCCGGTTTCGGCATCCGCACAATGACCGGGTGTTCAAACCAGCGGCCATCATTGTCGGCGCGACGATTCTTCTGGCGGGGTGTGCCTCCACACCCACCATTCCGGAAGAAACCATTTCGTCGCCGCCCCGGTCTGCCGGGACGTCTTCGTTGAACTGGGTTGACGCCAACGCTGCTCAAAAATCATTTGACCGACAGGCGTTCGGGTCGGTTGGCAACCCGGGCCCGGCCTCTCTCAATATCCGAAGGTGGCCGCCTGCCACTGCCTCAAGTTTCGCGCCGGTGACGACGTGGATTTCCCTGGACGCTTGGGCCGCGCAACATGGCGTTGGCAAACCATACCTGCTGTCCGATTTGCCCGTCACCACTTATGCGGTCGGTTCTTCCAATGGCGTGATGCTTTTGGAAATCGGCAGCCGCGACGCGACTTGGAAAGGCGTTCAAATCAATCTCGGTTTCGATCCGCAGTTCATTGACGGCCAGATTCTTCTGCACGGGCTCGATTTGCAAAAAAATCTCGAACCCCTTTTGTGCGGATCGCCCCCGGAGTTTGGCAATCGTGTCATCGTTATCGACCCTGGCCACGGGGGAATCAACAGCGGCACCCACAGCGTTCTCGACGGGCGGCCTGAAAAGGAATTCACGCTGGATTGGGCCATGCGGCTTGCGCCATTGCTGGAACAGGAAGGCTGGCAGGTTTTTCTCACACGCACGAATGACGTGGATATTCCACTTATCGATCGTGTCATGTGTGCCGAGGCGCATCGCGCGGATTTGTTCATCAGCCTGCATTTCAATTCCCTTGCGCCGGATAAAAAACCCGTTGGGCTTGAAACTTATTGCCTCACGCCAACGGGAATGCCTTCGACCCTGGCGCGCAATTATCCTGACGTCAGGACGGAAAATTTCCCCAACAACGCCTGCGACGCCCAGAATTTGGAACTCGCCGTCCACCTGCAGACCGCCTTGCTGCGCGCAACCGGTCTGGAAGATCGCGGCGTCTGCCGGGCGCGGTTCATGGGTGTGTTGCACAAGCAACGTCGTCCGGCTGTGCTCATTGAGGCCGGATTCCTGTCGAATCCATCCGATGCGCGGTTGATTGAAAATCCGGCGTTTCGGCAAAAACTTGCCGAGGCCATTGCCGCCGTGCTTAAATAAATCCCGCGCGGCAGCGCACCGTCCTATCGCAGCACGACTCCTTCGCGCGCGAGCAGTTTGCGTTTCCAATTCAATCCGGCCGAGAAGCCGCCCGGTTTTCCATCCGCCGCGAGCACGCGATGGCAGGGGACAAAAATCGGGATCGGATTTGCGCCGCACGCGCCGCCGACGGCGCGAACGGCCTTCGGTTTGCCAATGGCACGGGCGATTTCACCATAACTGCGCGTTTTGCCGCGGGAGATTTTTTGCAACGCGCGCCAGACATTTTGTTGAAATGGCGTGCCACCGGACAGGTCGAGTGGCGGAACGTTTTTTGGTTTACGCCCGACAAGAACACTTTTTAGCGCGACGGTGGCCGCATGATGCCAGCGAAGTATTTTGGCGGGAATTTGTAGGAGACGACGTGAGGAGTCTCTGACCGCCGCGCTGGAAGCCGAAGAAATTTGAGACTCGTTACCTCGTCTCCTACAATGAAAGGAGGATGCTCGCCCTCCCGATGGGAAATTTAGTCTGACCAAACCTTTTCCTGAATAGCGCGCGCTGAATCGTCCGAAGCGCGTGGGAATTGACAGTTCAGCAGATTGAGTTTTCACCAGCGGTTCGTTTAGTGATTTCGGAAGAAAACCAAAATCAGGCCGAGCAACAAAAGAAACAGCCCGGCGGCGAAAAAAATGAAGCGGTTACGCGCCACGCGTTTTTCATAGCGCAATGGACGCAAGCCCTGAACGCCTCCGGCGGCGAGATAAGCAACGAGCCGTGGATTTGAAGTTGTCGGGCGTTGGAAAAGCCGGCGCATGCGGTTGAGGAGTCCGGGCAAATCGTATTTGCGCACGCCGAGCTCGTTGAACTGGTCGGGCGTGGCGGTCTCTTCCGCAGTTCGAAGCGATTTGACTTCTTCAAAAACCTCTTCGTAAGAGGCGCGGACGGAGGCAGGCTGTTCGGAAGTATTATGGGTGACCGTTGCGCCGTGTGGCACGGCGGTGGAGCGCAAGCGCGGTGGCGCAGGCGCGCGTTGAATTTGCGCATTGAGCTTTTTGATTTCGGTCTCGAGCGAGGCGATTTGATCGCTCAACACGCGGGCCCGCTCGGAAATCGGGTCCGTTTTCTTAAACTTTTTCTTCGTGGACGGCATACGTCCTCAATGGCGTTAATGCCACAATAATAGAATGGCCACGAGCGCGCCGAGGACACCCAACGCCACAAGCACCAGCGGCCAGGTCATCGCCAGACCGAATCTACACAATTGGCCGAAGCTGACGTTGGCCAGGGGAAAAGCAGCGGGCAGGGGAGCATTTTCGGTTTCCTGTTTTTCCTTTGATTCACCGGCCAGGACGGGAAGTTTGAGCCGTGCGGCGTTCCATTCCATGCGCGCATTTTCGATGGTGGTGAGCGCGCGGGTGAGTTCGACGCTGAAATTCTCCTTTGTCCACGTTTCGTCGTGAATGGTTTGGATTTTGTCAACGGCATCCCGGAAATCGCCTATGGTTTTGACCATTTGCTCGGCATCGCGGCGGGCGTTGAATTCAGCCTCTTCAAGCAATCCCAGCCCGCGCGTCAGGTTGTGGACCATTTCCTGCCGTCCGGTCTGGAACTCGGTCTGGCGGCGGCGCAATTCCTCCAGCGCGGCGCGTTCGCGCTCCAACTCGTCCTGCGCGCGTTTCAATTCGGCGAGCTTTTGTTGCGCCTCGACGACCTTGCGGTCCACATCCTCCCTCGTCGGCGCGCGGAGCGGGTCGCTGGCGGGCGCGGGCATCCCGTAAGGTGATTTCTGCGCCAGAAGATCGGCGTCTACGAATTCCGTTGGATCGTATTCAGAAGCCATGGTTCGACTCTAATCCCACGGCGCGACGGTGTAAAGGGGTTTGCGCTTGTCACTCCCGTGCATGCAATTGCGGTAAAAGGAGGATGTTCCAAACCCACCGGGCCGGCGGCAATTTTTGCGGAATTTTGTCAGTTGACAAATGGCTGTTGCCGCCGAAATTCTTATGAAGCTGGATTGAACGCCAGCACGGGCGTCTTCAGCGGAACATTATGATTTCAAACGAGCGACCAACGCCTTACAGCCCCCGTCCTTACGGGCAGTCCAAACCGCCTGTCAACGAGGACACATTGAAATCCGGGAAGGTGCAGATTGAGCGCAAAGTCTTTGTCTTCACGCTCAAGGAAAACCCGCGCGGCCGGTTCCTGCGCATCACCGAGGACGTCGGCGGACGGCGCGACGCCATCATCATCCCATCCACGGGTTTGGAAGATTTCAAAAAGCTCCTCGAAGAAATGGTAAAGGCGTCGAGTGAGTTGCCGCCCCAAAATACTTGAACCACAAAGACACCAAGGCACAAAGTAAAATTAAATCTTAGTGTCTTTGCGCCTTTGTGGTTAATTCGTTTTGCCTTCCGGCGATGGCTTTTCTACGCTTCCACCGTGCCTTCATTCGACATTGTTTCGCAGGTCAACTCGATGGAAATCGAGAATGCCGTCAACCAGGCCAAAAAGGAACTGGCCAACCGTTTCGATTTCAAAAGCAGCAAATGGGAAATCGTGCTGGAAAAAACCGAAATCAAACTCACCGCCGAGAATCAGTTCAAAGTCGCCATGCTCAACGAAATCGTCATCAACCGGCTCGCCAAGCGCGGCATCAGCTTGAAAAGCGTGGAGCAGTGCGAACCGGATATTTCGCCGCTCGGCCACGCGCGGCAGAGCATCAAGATCAAGCAGGGCATCGAGAGCACTATCGCGAAGCAGATCACCGGGTTCATCCGTGACGGCAAATTCAAGGTGACGACGCAGATTCAAGGCGACGAAGTGCGCGTCAACAGCAAGAGCCGGGACGAATTGCAAACTGTTATCGCTGCCGTGCGCGCGAAAGAACTTTCCGTGGCCGTGCAGTTTGTGAATTTCAGGGAGTGATTTTGTCAGCGCCAGAGGCGCAGATGAAAATAGCCCGGCGTTTCAACGCCGGGGAAAAGCACCACACCATATTTAGGTCCCACAGGGACGGCTGAACGGGTGTCGCATTTTTCTTCCGTTACCAATCATTTCATTTTGAAAACCTCAACCGTCCCTTCGGGACTGGTGATTGTTTTGCGAACGACCCGGCGTTGAAACGCCGGGCTATTGTCAGAGTGTCCCGTTGGGACAATGAGCAAATGACGAATCAAAATAACATCCAACATTCAATGAATGCCTGTGGGCAGCTGAATGTTCGATGTTTGCGTAGCCTAAATCTCCACCACCCACTTGTATTCCGGTGTGATTTTATTTCTTTGCTTTGTGCCTTGGTGTCTTGGTGGTTGAACTTTTTCCTAGTTTCACCCGTGGCGCGTCGCCCCAGAGACCATCCAGATCGTAATATTCGCGCATATCCTGTCGCATGACGTGTACAATCACGTCGAAATAATCCAACACCACCCATGCGGTGTGGATCGCGCCGTCCACGGCGCGCGGGCGCACACCGTGTTCCTCGCGCAGCTTGTCGGCGATCTCATCCACGATGGCGCGCAGGTGCGGCGCGCTCGTGCCGGACGTGATGACGAAATAATCCGTCACCGACGATAATTTCCGCACGTCAAGGATGGCGATGTTTTCCGCTTTTTTGTTGTCCGCGAATTCGCGGCAAAGCCGGGCAAGTTTTCTGGAATCCATTTTTGCGGGGAAATTTAACCACAGATGGACACGGATGGACACGAATAAATTTGAGGGTCTGAAATCCTCCTCGCTCTTGTCCTCGTCCATCGTCCTCGGTTGTTCGAGTACGAGAACGAGGACGAGGAGGAGGACGATCGTTCAAATGTAAAGCCGGTCATTGCGAATCGCCTCGGCAACCGGCGGCGGCACAAGATGGTCAATCGGCAAACCCGCCTTGACCCGCGCGCGGATTTCCGACGAGGATACGCCCAGCGGAAAACCTTTCAAAGTCCGTCCGCGAAACGGTGGTGGGAAATTTGACGTTGCTCCGCCCGGACGCGGAATCGCGACAAATTCCGCGAGCTTCGCCAATTCGCCAGCCTCGCGCCATTCGTTGAGCTTCGCCACATTGTCCGCGCCGATGAGATAAAACAATTCCGCCTTCGGGAAACGCCGCGCGTAATCCCGCAACGTTTCAATCGTATAAGAAACACCGCCACGCCGGATTTCCTGTTCGTCAATTTCGCAATTCGTTTTGCCTGCGAGCGCGAGCCGGAGCAATTGCAGACGGGAGGACGCGGCTGCGGATTTGCTTTCCGGTTTGAACGGCGATTGCGCGGCGGGAATGAAAAACAGCCGCTCCAGCCCCAGTTCTTCAATCACCGCCTGTGCGACAAGCAAATGACCGAGGTGAACGGGGTCGAACGAACCGCCAAATAGACCTATGCGTTGCATGCGGGAATTTTAGATTTACGATTGGCAATTGGCGATTGAAATTCCGCACATCAAGTCGCGCCATGCTTTACGGCTATTCAATGCTCCGGCCGCCGGTTAATATCCGTGCGTGAAAGTCAGTGTTTTGGTGCCGGTCTGCAACGGCGAGGCGTTTTTAACCGAGTGTTTGGAGTCCATTCTTGCGCAGGATTTTGCGGACATGGAAATTTTGATTGCCGACGACGCCTCAACGGACGGTTCGGCGGCAATAGTGGAACGTTACGCAGCCAGGGATTCGCGCATCCGGCGGTGGAAAAATCCGGGCAATCTGGGATTGGCGCGGAATTTCAACTATTGTCTGCGGGCGGCGAAGGGTGAATACATCAAATACGTTTTGCAGGACGACAAACTGATTTCACCGCTGGCAATTCGAAAAATGGTGGAAGTGCTGGATAATCATCCTGAAGTCTCTCTGGTCAGTTCGGCGACGCTGGTTTTGGATGAGCATTCGCAAGTGATCGAGTTGCGCAAATACTTCAAGCCGGGTGTCATGGAGGGCGGGCAGGTGATTGTGCGGTGTCTGGAACGGCTGTCGAACCTGATCGGCGAACCATCGGTGGTGATGTTCCGGCGGGAGCAGGCGGCGCGGGGCTACAATGAGCAACTCTGTCATTGGCTGGATGTGGATTTGTGGTTTCACCTGTTGGAGCAGGGGCGGTTTGCGTATATGGCCGGACCATTGTGCGCGTTTCGCCGGCACGCAGCGCAGCAATCCAAAATCAACCGCCGGAACAACACCATCGAAAGAGAACAATATTTTATATTTAAGGCATACTTTCACAAACATTGTGAAGGCAACCGCCGCGCGCTGTTTGTTCTCATTTACAATTTAAAGAAGAAACCTCTTGATGAGCAAACGCCCCGGTTAATCGCTGATTTGATGGTCTTGCTCAAACCCGGTTGGTACCTGCTTTACTGGCTGGAAAGGAAAATCACCCGTCCATTTGAAAACCTGAAGAACTGGCTGGTTAAAAATCACTACCGAAAACTTTACCGACGCGAACTTTCAATTCCCAATTTCCCCGTCGTATAAGGGAAACATGACGGTGCCTGCGGCGAGAGCAGCCTGAACCATTGCCGGCCTTTACAGGTCAGTAACGCAAACTTTTGTGGCTCGAAGAATTTTCGGACGATAGAACATTGCAGAATAATTCGCCATACCGCCGGGCAATTTGCCGGATATCAAACTTCAAGGCAGCTTCCCGCGCCCAAATTGCAGCTTTTTTGCACTCATCTGGATTATTGGCATAGTGATTTATCGCCTCGGCAACAACGTCCATAGGAATTGTTCCGTTGGGAATCGGGAAAACTACACCGGCAGACTTTCCAGACGGGGTCGTCAACATATTTTTAATTTCCCCACAATCGCTCGCCACAACCGGTTTCCCGACAGCCAAACTTTCAATAACAGTTAATGGGCAACTTTCCCCTTTGTAACTGGAGACACATAACCCCAGGTCGGACATTGCGTAATAGGTGCTGACATTTTTTTGGAAGTCCGTCAAATGCACGTAATCTGGAGTGCCCGATTTCACCAGATCATCCTTCACAGGGCCTTCGCCAATAAGAAGAAGATGAATGTCTTTCCCGCTCCGATTGCGAGCCTGTTCCACGGCTTGAATTGACTGTATCCACCCTTTTTCAGGAATGGCGCGGCTCGCAACGCATACGATAAAAGCAGCATCTGGAATCTTCAACGCTGTACGGTTAAACGGTGCGGCATCATGAATAACAGTTCCGAGTGGTATTTCGCTGAATTGGTCGTGAGTATATAAACCGTATTTCCTAAAAGGCTCCAAATTTTTTTTAGCAGTGAATACCCAATGATCCACAATCTGGCTTAATGTTTCCCCGTGCATTTCCAAAATGTCATCACTCAATTCATAAAAACCGTGCAGAGTGACAACCAGACGGGGATTGGAATGGACGTTCGAATGGCGCATCCGGGCGATTGCTTCGGCAAAAAAGACATCGACACTCCCATGATGGGTGTTGACGACCTCGAACCCATAATCGTTCATTAACGAAACAACGTCAGTCAGATATTTTTTTCTTTGAATGACGGGCATATCGGCTGGAAGATTTTTTCGAAACTCGGGATTGGCGGGGACTCCATTGAAATCGAAGAATGTGACACCATATCCTTCTTGTTGAAGGGCTGCCGCAAGCCTGATTGGGAACATCTCCCCGCCGCCGGTTGCAAAGTCATGGCAGGCAACCAGGATATTGGGAAGACGTTTAAGCTTTTGAGCTTTGACATCATTTATGTCATAAACATCGGCTAGAGACCACTCGGGTAATCGGGTTTTTTTGAATGTTTGCTTCCAGTATTCCGCAAGGAACGCGTGATTTTTTTCCAAGGTGTCATCGCTAACTTTGTATAACCTTGCTACTGCTTTCGCGGCTGTTTCGTGTTCTTTGTAATAAAAGGGATTCTTGTGATTGCTTGCAGATGAAGCATTGGAAAAATGATAACGGTAATAATTGGTTGTATTTGTGGAGAATGCTATTTTCCCACCCCTGATAAGATGCAGATAGAAAACCCAATCACCACAAATCCTCATCATTTGCCAGTCGGGATCGTCTAAAAGAGGCAAAAAGAGCGGTCTTCGAAACAGTGCGCTGCTGGCATTTGGGATTGTGTTTTTTATGCCCAGCGCTTGGGTTACTTCATTGTGAGCTGTTTCTACATAGTTTTTCTTCCATTTAGTGGCTGATAGCCGGCTCACATACTCGTCAAAGGTAAAGTCCAATGGCTTGCCATCCGTATTAACAAACGTGGTTTTGCAATAGGCCAGCTTGACGGCTTCGTCACGGAAGAAAGGAACAAGCTTTTCCAAGAAATCCTTGTCACAGTAGTCATCACCCTCGGCTATCCATACCAAGTCTCCCTTTGCGCGTTGGATGCCATTTTCCCATTGATGAAAAGGGGCCCCGCTGTTGCATTTATTTTGTGCCACCTCGGTAATGTTTGGAAATCTGTTTTTATATTCATTCAGTATTTTAACACTGCTGTCTTGCGAGTAATCATCCATTAAAATCACATTAAAATTTTTGTAGCTCTGCGAATAGATGCTGTTCAGTCGCTGCCTCAAAAATGGCTCATGATTATAATTGAGAACGATGATTGTTACGCTTGGAGCAAATGGTGTTTTAACGTCGGAAAAACGGTCGCTTGGCATAAAGCCATTGCTTTGCGCAACGTGCTCGATGGGATGTTGCGGGCTGACGATCTGTTTTCGAAACTTTTGGAGAGATTGCTCCCAGCGGCGCAGGATTTCTATCTGTCTGCGCCGTTTGCGGAACGAACGTTCCCATCGCCGCAGCAGCCCTGCTTTGTTCCGCGGCGTCCCCGACGGGCGCCGGCGGTGAAAAGCCCGTTTGAACCAAGAGCGCCGCTGCCATTGCTGCGCGGATTCAACCGCCCGTGTCAGCCATTTATTTTGCTGCGTTTCCTTGAATAGCACCTGCCGCAATTGTTCGCAGTCGGCGACTGACTGGTTCAACGCCACTGTCACTGTATTGGCATTCAGTGTAGCGAGGCGATCGAGAATAACCTGGTGCACCATTACCTGAAGCGTCGCAGGCATGGATGTAAGAGCTGGAGGCTGGCGGCGCAACGACTGGAACGTTGGGAAAACGTCGCGACCGACTGTACTCTGGTTGAAATGCCCAGCTGCGTGAGTGCGGGCCGCAGCTCCCATGGCAGCGGCTTGCCGGGGATTATCGAGCACGGTCTCGATCCTGGCCGCCAAGGCCACTGCGTCACCCGGCGGGTAGAACAAACCAGTCCGCCCGTCAACCATGGTTTCCAGGAACCCACCGATGGCGGTGCAAATGACCGGCTTGCCAAGCAACATCCCTTCGACCACTGTCCGCCCAAGCGCTTCGTCGCGTGAGCATGCCAGCACAATGTCCGTTTCGCGCATCGCGGGAAACGGATCGGCCAGAAAACCGGGAATCCGGACCCGGTCGGCCAGTCCGTGTGCGTCGATCAACACCTGAAGGTCAGCGCGGTAGTCAGGATTGGGCCAGCCCGCGAGCAGCAGTTCCACGTCGCGGCCACGCTCGACCAACAGTGCAAGCGCCCGGATTGCATCTTCCTGGCCTTTGCCTTTTTGCAAAGTTCCGAAAATCCCCAGGTGAACCGCTCCACTCCGGGTAAAACAACCCGAGGTCTTTGCGCTCCGGGTGGCATCGGGCAAGTAGATGTGTGGATAACGTGTGCGCCGCTTTGCCACCTTCAACGTGGGGAAAAGGGCCGCTCCAAGTGTGTCGCTGCACGTGTAGATGAAAGCAGAACAGTTGATGATGTCCTGAAGAATCTTCTCAAATGGAGCGAAGAATTTCAGGTATTCGTCCGACTCATGAACAGACCAGACATGCGGTTTGTCAAGCAGGGCGGCGGCCACCGCACCCCACGGAATCACCATCGTCTGGGTCTGGATGACATCGGGATTGACGCGGGCCAGGATGGGCAATGTTTTGCACAGCAAGTTTTCGAGGTCCGGTCGGAGCCGCTCCAAGGCGTCCGGTGCCGGGATAGCCGATGAAACATCGCACCGCCAATCACACCACCATCCATAGGAGGAAACGAGACAGGCGGCACCCGCCTGTGTCAGGGCTGTTACCAATGGCCCGTCGGCAGGCACAACGACCGAGCACACTGTCCCCTCATTATGAACAAGGTCGGTGACAAGTTCCAAGAGCGACCTTTCTGCGCCCGCCAATCCTGCGCTATGGGAAAAAAAACAGACGCTCAACGCCCGGTCATTGCGGACGCAATACAAATTTGCATAGCCCTGCGGTGGCATGAACCTTGTCCAATCCGCCTTCGGCGTCAGGCGAAATGGCAGACCCTGGCGATCATCCAGCAGGAAGGTCGCGAAGCCAAGCCGGTCAAGTTCTTGGAGCAACTCCTCTGGTTGGCGGCCCGCCGCGCGCTGCATCTTCGGGTTGAATTCGATTAACAAGCTCAAATCTGGAAACCGTTTCAGGGTGTCTGGCATGCCGGCTAATACGGCCAGTTCATGTCCCTCTGTGTCGATTTTTACCACCGTCGGGCCGGGCGTTTTGTCGGCGAGGACCGCATCCAGGGTGATGGTGGGCACGTTTACTTGGCGCAACGGTGGTGCAGCTGGATGCGCATAGAAACTGCAATTATCCGAAGCCAGCGAAATATACATGGCAGAGAATCCCCCGGTGGACGAGACCGCCATCTGGTGGATTGTGGCATTCTGCAGATTGTGGAGGGCCACGTTCCGCCGTAAAACTTCAGCGGTTTCCGGGACCGGCTCGAAAGCGAGAATTTCCAACTGTGGATGCCGTGTCGCGGCAAGCAACGTGAAAAATCCATAGTGCGCCCCGACATCTACAAACAGCTTGGCGCGATTCAAAACGCCGGCGAGCAGATTCGCGCTAAGACGTTCATAAGATTGCCCTTCGTAATGGTGACGATACCGGGGCGTGACATACATGGAGAAATCCCGGTCGCGCGGACTGACCAAGATCAGCGAGTCGGGGTCGTATTCATGTTTAAAATCGTCCGTCATTGGTATCTCCGCGAGTGGCTCCGCCCCGGCTCCCAAAAGGAAGCAGGTGGAAGACATCCAGGCGCGTTATTCGAGTTCACTTGTTGAATTCCCTGATTGTGTCTGCGCCAACGATTAGACAACCCCACAGTTTCTGGCAACGGATCCACATCACCCGGTGTTGGCAAAATATAAATTCCCTTGAGTCCTGTAAAGAATTCCATTTATGACGCGCGCAAAGATTTTTTTCGCAGTGCTTCGCGATACAAAAAAATCTGGTCTGCCATGCAAGGCGACTCTAATCTGCCGCCGAGTGAAACATTTCGCCTGCCTGTTCAAGCTGCTAAGTTTTACCCGGCCTTATCGCGGGCGGATGGTTTTGGGCATCATCATCGGTTTTCTGGCCGGGCTCACCAATCCCATTCTCATGGGCAGCGTAAAACTGGTTGTGGATCAGGTGTTCCCCACGCCCGGGAAACCCACTCTCTCACAGCAAATCGGAAGAGCCGCTGCGCCGTCTCTCGCACCTGCTGACATCAAGAACGCCGCCCTGCTCATCGGCAAACTACAGCAAGGTACCAACGCGGTTTCCCGGTTTGTCTGGGGCCAACTGACTTTGGAAACCCGGCAACAGTTGACCAGTACCAACCTGTCTCCGGCTGACCGCCAAGTGCTTTTAACCCAATCACTAAATCAAATTCTGACCAACGGATCCATTTACGAACCGAATCGGTTTCTGGGACTGTCTTTGCCAAAAGAAGCCCGCCGTTTAATTGCGCGGAATCCGCAGGGGCCGGATCTGGTTCGACTCAACTGGCTGCTCTTGGCTGCCGCCCATCCCTCGGAGATTGCCAAACCTCGATCGGCGATTACGAATGGGATGATGCGTTGGGTGTCCCGGGTTTTGAACCGGCTCGATCCCGGGTCCTTTACCTTGGGGAAGATGCTGATCCTTTTCAGCATTCCAATGGCCATGTTGTTGCGTGGGGTATTCACCTACCTCAACACTTACCTGATGAATTGGGTTTCCATTCGTGCCATCACCGACCTGCGCATCAAGCTCTTTTCACATCTGTTGACATTGGACGCCGGTTTCTTCAACCGGAACAGCACTGGCGAATTGATGTCGCGTTTCACTGAAATCAACTTTTTGCAAGGACTCATCAGCAGTTCCATGGTCATCTTGATTCGCGAGCCAATCACCATCATCAGCCTTTTGGCCTATCTATTGTATCAACAGCCCATGTTGACCTGTATTACACTTTCAGTGTTGCCACTGACGATTCTGCCGTTTGTCTTCTATTCCCTAAAAGTGCGCAGGGCCAGCCAGGGGATGTACATGCAGGTGTCGGACATGGGCAAGTTGCTCCACGAAACATTTACCGGCTATCGCGTGGTCAAGGCCTATAACCTTGAAAACCGCATGGTGGACGAGTTCCGAAAGACCTCTGGTCTCACCGTCAGTTTCTTCATGCGGATGCTCCGTTCCATCGAACTTCCCGGTCCACTGATCGAATTTCTTGGTGCGCTGGGTGTCACCGCCTTTTTCATCTATCTGACTTTTCATGCGGACAAAACCCCCGGCGACCTGCTTGCGTTCGTCGGCAGCATTTTTCTGATGTACGCCCCCATCAAAAACCTAGTCCGCCTCAACACCCAAATCGAGCAGGCCAATGCTGCCAGCCAGTTCATCTTCCAGTTGCTGGACGCGCGTTCGAATGTGGCCGAACCTGTTCAACCCAAGCCGTTGTCAGCCGTTGCGGCGCCCATTCAATTCGACAATGTTTCGTTTGCCTACGATGAGAAAAAGGCATTGGAAAACATCCGGTTGACCCTCGCTCCCGGCAAGGTGGTGGCTTTGGTGGGTGGCAGCGGCTCCGGCAAAACCACACTTGCCAATCTCCTCCTCCGGTTCTTTGACCCCCAGCAGGGTGCGGTGCGGATCAATGGCATGGATATCCGTGAGGCAAGCACGAGCGACTTGCGCCGGCAGATCGCCGTGGTCACACAGGAAGTCATGCTGTTTAATGACACCATCCGCAACAACATCCTTGTTGGCCGGCCCGGCGCGACCGATGAAGAAATCGTTGCCGCCGCGCGCGCCGCCAATGCCCACGACTTCATCATGGAAAAGCCGGGAGGTTATGACGCCCTTATTGGTGAACGTGGCGTTGCCCTTTCGGGAGGCCAGCGCCAACGCCTTGCCATCGCCCGTGCCATCCTCAAAGATGCTCCCATCCTAGTCCTTGACGAAGCCACCAGCGCCCTGGACACCGAGTCTGAACGCGTGGTGCAGGCGGCTTTGGACCGGCTCATGCAAGATCGGACGACCCTGGTAATCGCTCACCGCTTGTCCACCATTCAAAACGCCGACCTGATTGTGGCGTTGGAACAGGGACATATTGTGGAAACCGGCACCCATGCCGAATTGGGGCACAGTGGCGGGGTTTATCAGAGGCTTTATGAACTCCAATTCAAGACGCAAACCGCACCTTGACCGGCTGTGATGACTCAACTGCGTTGGTTTATTCATCACGCCACTTGTGGACTGTTCAATTTCTCAACTGCCGGTTAACATCGTCCCATGAAAGTGAGCGGGTTTACCTTTTTGCGGAATGGACAGAAGCTCGGTTATCCGTTTGTCGCGTCCATCCGCTCCATTTTGCCGATTGTGGACGAATTTGTCGTGGCGCTTGGCCCGTGCGAGGACGACACGGAAAAATTGCTGCGCAACATCGGCGATCCAAAAATTCGCATCATCCCGACGCAATGGAACGAGCGCATCCAACCCGATTACAGCGTCAAAGGCTTTGTTTATGGCCAGCAAAAGTCCATTGCGCTTTTCAATTGCTCGGGCGACTGGGCGTTTTATTTGGAAGCCGATGAGATTGTTCACGAAAATGACCTGCCCAAAATCCATGAGGCGATGGAAAAGCATCTGGGCGATAAGCGGGTCGAGGCGCTGGTTTTTGATTATCTCCACTTTTACGGCAATGCGAATACCTATGTGTGGTCGCCGGGTTGGTATCGTTCCGAGGCGCGCATCATCCGCAACACAATTCCGGCATGGTCGAGTGAGGCGCTGTTTTTCAACGTGGTGACGTCACACAAAAAATCACGTTATCCGCGCGCGGCGCGCACGGGCGCGACAATTTATCATTACGGCTGGGTGCGGAGTGAAGCGCAGATGAATCTCAAAGCGGCGGCGGTTCACAAATACTGGGATGAAAAACCGGCGACAAAAGTGGATTATTCAAAAACGGATCCGGTCACGCTGAAACTTTTCACCGGCACGCATCCCAAAGTCGTGCAGGGCTGGCTGCCCAAAGCCGTGGGTTTGTTTCAAACCGACCCGAATCACCAGCTCACTTCCCGCGAAAAGAAACATCGCTTCATGTTAAGACTGGAACAGTGGACGGGAATCCGATTTAACAAAAAGCACCACCGGTTGGTGCGCTAGTAACCCGTTCAAAACGCGTTTTCTTGTAGGAGCCGAGGTGACGAGGCTCAAATCTTTCCGGGGGTTGGCGTCTGTTCAGAGCCTCCTTACGTCGGCTCCTACTTTTTCAACAGGCTGCTAAAAATCATTAGACTGCCGCCAGATGTCGGTCCAAACCCTGTTCGCAGCGGACAGATTTTTCATGGACGGCCCTGGCCAGCAGTTCGTTATTGACGGCAACTTCGTCACGGCTTACGGGCGGGTGCCAGAGATGGTAACACAGCGCCCAACCGCGCACATCGAGCCGGCGCACGCCGGAATTCATCAGGCGGAGGGACAGTTCCAAATCTTCGCTGCCCCACCCGACAAACGCCTCATTGTAACCGTTCACGCGAACGAGATCGGAACGCCAGATCGCCAGATTGCAGCCGCGCACACCCCGAAGATCCTGCTGGGATCGTCGCAATGGCCACGGCCAGCGATAGGCGTGTCTTAATCCGCGTAGTTGAAACCGGCAGAGCGCGTGTAAACGGTCGCGCTCAAATTCATGCGAACCGAACTCCGTCGCTGCCTTGCGTCCGATGAGCGCCCGATGGCCTTGAACAAACAGCGCCGTGCGGGCAAGGGCTCGATGATCCGCGATGAAATGGGGGTGCGGAATGGTGTCGCCGTCGAGAAAAAGCAGATAATCGCCGCGCGCCAGGGCAATGGCCTGATTCAAAATTCGAGCACGGCGAAAGCCTCGATGTTCCTGCCAGGCATGCTCGCAGCGAAACTTTTGTGCGGCTCGCCATCGATCGAACACGATTTTGGTTTCATTTGCCGAGCCGTCATCGGCGAGCAAAACTTCATCCGGCAACACGCTTTGTTGTGACACCGCGTTGAGCACCCGGTTCAGATAATCCGGCTGGTTGAACGTGTTGATGATGAGCGCTAGTGCGAAGGTTCCACCAATTGTATCAAGGTTGTTGCTTGTGATCAGGTTGTTCTGATGGTGGCTGGTTTTTGCATCAGTCCAGCGACGCTGGTCGAGTCCGTGTTCGCAGCGGATTTTCCTGCTGGCGATGGTTTCCGCGAGTCGCGCGAGGCTGGCGGCGTGATGTTCGCGCGACACGGCCGGATGGTTCAGATGAAACGTGATGGCACGGCCATAGACAAATTTGCGCCGGCGCCCCAGATGATAGAGCCGGGTGCCGATGTCGGAATCCTCGCCCGTGCCCCAGCCGGTGTAATCTTCGTCGAAGCCGTTCACGGCCAGAATATCCTCGCGCCAGAACGCCATGTTGCAGCCGATGATGCCGCGTTGGTTGGTGTCACGACGAATGATTGAAATTGGCCAGCGAACGCCCTTGGCCGCGCCGGTGATTTTTCCGGTGAGCATCCAGCGCCACGCCGGGGTCTTGCCCGGCTCAAATTCGGCAACAAATTTTTCGCGGACAAAACAACGCCGGCCCTGCACCCAGCAACCCGCCTCGGCCAGCGCCGCGTGATCAGCGACAAATTTTGGATGCGGCACGCAATCGCCATCGGTGAAAACGAGGTAATCGCCACTGGCCGCGAGAACGGTTTTGTTCAGGATGATGGTTTTGCGAAAGCCATCGTGCGGATGCCAGATGTGTTTGACCGGCACAGGCGAACTGGCGGCAAATTTTTTTACAAGTTCGCGCGTCACGTCATCGGAGCCGTCATCGGAAATCAAAATTTCCTCCGGCGGGCACGTTTGCAACTGCAAACTGTCCAGCACTTTTGCCAGCACGCGCGGCTGGTTGAACGTGCTGATGACCAGCGAAACTGAAACGGCGGGCTTCATTAGCGCTTTTTCCCCAGCTCCCAAAGTTTGGCGTATTTCTGGAACGTGTAGCAGGCGTGCTGCAGGGAGATCACAAGGCCGTGCGTGCCGTCACGGAAGCCCTGCTCGAAGATGAATTTTTTCACGAACGCGGCGGGCGGATTGAAAAGCAGTTGGGCAAATCCGGCGCGC
>Ga0182011_10000413_pt1 | contig 37136 bp, 41 predicted proteins | sample 711E1DmetaG_FD_120481 | JGI IMG/M metagenome (GOLD analysis project Ga0182011, IMG submission 120481) | Permafrost microbial communities from Stordalen Mire, Sweden - 711E1D metaG | ecosystem: Environmental > Terrestrial > Soil > Wetlands > Permafrost | place: Sweden: Stordalen | collected...
CGAATCTCTCGGGAAAATGATAGAAAGAAAACGGCCGATTGTCAACCTGCTTTCCCCCTGCTCTCCCCCTACCTTCCCCCTACTTTCCCCCTACTTACCAATGAAGACCGCCTTCCGCTTTTCCATGAACGCGGCGACCCCTTCCCGGTGGTCGTCTGTCGCTGAGGCGATCTCCTGGATTGCCGCCTCGTATTCCAGCAGCGCGCTCAGGTCAGTTACGAGCGCCCGGTTGAGAGTCCTTTTGATCAGACCGATTGTCCGTGTGGGACCGGCGGCCAGCGATCGCGCCAGTTCCATCGTCGAGGCCTCAAGCTGCTCCGGCGGGACGACCCGGTTGACGAGCCCCACCCGCTCAGCTTCGTCGGCCGTGATATCCCTGCCGGTTGCGGCGTACTCGAATGCACGTCCCATTCCGACCAGACGCGCCAGAAACCAATGCGACCCCGAGTCCGGCACGAGAGCGATTCGCACGAACGCCTCGATCAGCGTGGCGTCGGAGGACATGATGCGCATATCACACGCCAGCGCGAGGCTGCATCCGGCCCCCGCGGCCACGCCGTTGATCATCCCGAGGATGGGCTTCTCCATCTCCCGCATCCGCCGTATGAGTGGATTGTACGATCGTTCGAGTGATTCCTTCAGCGACCTCCCCGTCCCGCGGTGCTCTTTCAAATCCTGGCCCGAGCAGAATGCTTTTTCCCCCGCACCCCTCAGGACGATGCACCGGACGGCGACGTCCCGGGACGCCTCCCGCAGCGCGCTGTTGAGTTCCTCTTTCATCGCCTCGTTGAAAGCGTTATAGCTTTTGGGGCGGTTGAGGGTGATTGTGAGCACTCCCCCGTCCTCCGTGCACAGGAGTGTCGCATATGAAGGGGCGGGTCTCTCCCTCACCGTCCTTTCCACTGGGGCCTCCTTTTCTCCAGGAACGATCGCATCCCCTCTTTCTGGTCCTCGGTGGCGAACAGGAGGTAGAAGTTCTTTCGTTCGAATGCCAGTCCCCCCTCGATCGTCGTGTCGAACGACGTGAGAACGGCTTCCTTGGCAAGGCGGACCGCCAGGGGGGGGGAAGAGGCAATCTCGGCCGCCCAGGCCCGTGCTTCCGCGAGGAGCGACTCCGCGGGGACGACCTTGTTGACAAGTCCCCACCTGAGGGCCTCGTCGGCGGTGATCATCCTCCCGGTGAGGACCATTTCCATCGCCTTCGCTTTCCCCACGGCACGCGTCAGGCGCTGCGTCCCCCCGGCTCCCGGCATCACTCCGATCGTTATCTCCGGCTGGCCGAACCTTGCGGTCTCGGAGGCGATGATCATGTCGCACGCCATGGCCAGCTCGCATCCCCCCCCGAGGGCGAACCCTCCGACTGCGGCAATGACCGGTTTCGAAACCTTCCTGATCCTTTCCCACAGGGCGAACTGGTCGCGCGCGAGCATCTCAGTCGCCGTCGCTTCCGCCATCTCCCGGATGTCGGCCCCCGCGGCGAATGCCCTTTCGTTCCCCGTGATGATCATGCACTTCACCGCGTCGTCGCCGTCCGACTCTTCGAGTGCGGCGACGAGGTCCGTCATGAGTTGAAGGGAGATCGCATTCAACACGTCCGGGCGATTCAACTGCAGGAGCGCGTATCCCTGCTCTATCGTGACAGTGACGATGTCGGATGCCATGATCATGTTCTCCGGTGGAGTGTGGTGGGGTGACGTCCTTCCGGCGGTGTGCGCCGGCGATGCGGACCCGCTGCGCAGGGGAGGTTTATTCCCCCAGAATCTCACGGATTCTCTTTCCGAGCGGAAGCCTGTACACGCCGCTGTCGCGTGCTCCCGCGTACAGCGTCATCGTGGCCGCGTTCCAGCAGAGGGAGACCGCGCTGGCGTGGAGGTCCGCATCGATGAGCTTGATCCAGGTTCTGCCGCCGGAAGTGGAATAGTACACATGCCTCCCGTCGACGAACGCCACGACGCTGTTCGTCGCGCGCCTGTCGCAGGCGATCCGGACGTTGTTTGTTGGTTTCCAGGGGGGGATATACCTGTTCCATTCGAGTCCTTTGTTGAGTGAACGGAAACACTTCCCGTCGGGCAGATAGGCGTAGTAGGTGTCCGGATCGGTCTCGTCGAGCGCGACCGATTCAACCCGGTCTCCGGGAATCCCGTAACGCGCCTGCTCCCAGTTGAACCCGCCGTCGTGTGAGAGTATGACACCCCCGTTGGATGTGGCGCCGATGATCGTGCCGGCGTTCCACGGGGAGAATGTGAGTGAGCGGACGACCCACCGGTTGCCGAGCGGCCTCGACTGATTCCATGTCAGTCCGCGGTCGGTCGAAACGAATATCCCCTGATCGCTCGCCATGAACCTCCGTGTTGTGATGGAGGGATGAGCCTCGTAGAGGAACGGGGAGATTTGCATCGACCGCGGGGTTGTCTGCCACGACCCGCCATTGTCCGTCGAGACGAACACGCCGGCCGCAGTTGTGGCATACACAAGTCCCGGGACAGACGGATCGATCGAAAGCGAGTGGATGTTCCCCCCCGTAATGCCGGGACCCGGGTCCGACCAGGCGCCGGAAGGCCCTCCCGTGTATGTCATGCACACATTTCCCGTGGCGGCGAAAAGGTGTTCCCCTGCCGGGTCGATCGCAAGTACGTCGACGGTGGAGCCGCCCAGTTTCAGGTCCGCCCCCCGCCACGACACCCCGTTATCCCCGGAGGCACGCAGGCCGATCCCCCCCCCGTACGCGAAAAGCGTTGCCTGGGAGCCTTCTCCGGCGATCGCCACCCTGGTCGGGATCCCCGGCAGTTCCCCTCCGGTCCCTCCCCAGCTCGTGCCGAAGTCGGACGAGACGATGATCCCCCGCTCCGTTCCCGCGATCAGGCCGTCCGGTGTGCCCGGGAGAACGGAAAAGGAGAGGATCCCGTCGAAGTCCCTCGCTATGCGCGAAGGGCTCCAGGAGCTCCCGCCGTTCGTCGTCTTCATGATTGATCCCGAGGTGGTTCCGTACAGGAGTGTGCCGTGACCGTCTTTTCCGATCAGCAGGTGTGTGGCCCGCGATCCCGTCCCGGAGAATTCCGGCGTCAGCCCCTTCCACCCGGCTCCCCTGTCCGTGGTGCGGATGATGCCGTACTGTGAGACAGCCGCGAACACGATGTCCGGTTTCGTGACATCGATGCCGATGTCATACACATCGGCGCCGGAGAGGAGGAGATCCGGAGAAGCGTTGATTTCATTCCACGTCCTCCCGCCGTCCGACGATTTGAAGAAGCCTTTCCCCTCAGTCCCCGCATAGACTGTTGACGGGGACCAGGGGTCTATCGCCATGACCCGCACGCCCGTCCCGGCCGGGCCCACCAGCAGTGGTGTCCACGATCTGGCCCTGTCGGGTGAAACGAATGCTCCGGCCTCGGTCGCGGCGAAAAGTCGATCGGGACTCTCCGGGTCCTGAATCAGCTGGTGGACCTCCGGACCTCCCGGGATCGGGGCCGCATGCGCCCATGATCTCCCGTTCGATGTCGAGACGGCGATTTCGCCGCTGCCGGCGGATGCATAAAGGGTCCCCGCGATCCTGTTGTCCGGGAGGACGGCGCTGATGTTCCGGGCATACGGCCCCCCGGTCTCCTCCCAGAGCTGGAAGGAAGGGCCGGATGCCGAACAGCCGGTCAGGAATGCGGGAACGAGGAACAGAAGGCCGCATGCGACTCTCGTCATGGTCCGTCAGTGCCCCCTGTCGTCGTTGGCCATCCTGGATCTCAGTTTCCGGTAGTCGATCTCCCGTTTCTCGTTGAATGCGCGGATCCCCTCCACGATCTCCTCTGCGCCCGTGTGGATGGTCAGCCAGTCCCGCGCATGACCTATCGTCATCGCCCAGGAGAAGTCACGCCAGAAATTCAGTTGTTGCTTCGTGTAGCGGGTGCACTCGGGAAGCTTGTCAACAAGTTTCTCCGCAAGCGCGTCCACGGCCCGGTCGAGCCTTTTGCGGGGGACAACTTGGTTTACCAGACCCCATGCAAGCGCCTTCCGCGCCGGGATTGCCTCGTTCAGGAGCAGGATCTCCCTTGCGCGCCGGTCTCCGACGATGAGGGGGAGCCATTGCGTGGCTCCGGCCGCGGGGACGCTTCCGCGCGACGTGCCGGCGTGCCGGATGACGACGTCATCCGCGGCGACGGCGAGATCGCACGACATCTGGAGTTCGTTCCCGCCCCCCACCACCATCCCGTTCAGCCGGGCGATCGTCGGTTTCCCGAGGTTGCGCAGCCGGTCGAATGTTTCGATGAAGACGCCCATCCATTTGTAGAAATCCCCCGGCTTCCGCAGGAAATCCCTGTTCCATTCTTTCATGTCCGCCCCTGTGCAAAACGCCCTGTTCCCTGCACCGGTGATCACAAGGACGGCGACCCTGTCATCCCATGCGGCGTCCTCGAATGCCCCCCCCAACTCGCGGAGCGTCGCGATGTCCAGGCAGTTGTATACGGCGGGGCGGTTTATCGTGACGGTCGCCCGCCAATCCCCTTTTTCGTATTTGATGTTCCTAAAGCGGAACTCCGAGGCGGGTTTTCCCCTGTAGGCGCTCATGCGTGTCCCTGGCGTGTGGTGGACATGGCGCGTCGCTGTGACGGGATCAGTCGGCTTCGCCGTGGAAGACCGTAATGACATCGGCCGCAAAACTCATAATATCGCGCGTGACGGCCTTCCCTTCGGTCGAGGCAAGGGCCGCATCCATCGCATCCTTGGTGTCGAAATACATTTCCGCCATGAGGTGGAATTTCGCTTCGCCTATGGGGGCCCCGGTCACGCGCGTTACCTCGAGCTTCCGGAGCCCGGGGTATTTGCGGACCAGGGGGATGTGAACTTCGAAGTAGTGTTTGTCGAATTCTGCGGGTTCGGAGGAGTTCCGGAACAGGGCGATGAGTTTGATCATGGGAGACCGTCAAGAACGGTGGATGGAGAGCCGCGTTGGTTCCGCGAAAATATAGCGACGGCCTGAGGGAAAAGCAACCGCTTTCCGGATCCGCGGTGTGGGGGGAAATGGAGATTCCGCCGTTTTTTTCGTACTATTGCGCATGATCGAACGTGATTTTCCCCGGGATCTCTTCTTCAATCCCTCCGGCGCGGACCGGGGCATACAGTTGCTTCACGAGATGTTCATCCGCTCGGGGAGCCGGTTTGCACTCCCCGATTTTTCGGCGGCGCTTCTGCGGGGATTGAAATCGTCCACGGACCCGGATCTGGCCCTTACGGGTTTCCTCCGGTTCGTCGGTACCGCGTTCGGGGGGGCAACGCTCTTCAACGACCTCCTGCAGTATCCGGCATACGCCGATCTCCTGTTCAGCCTTTTCGGTTACTCACAGTATTTTGCCGATGTGCTGGTACGTGAGCCCGGCCTGTTCCGGTGGCTCACCTCCACCGACGCCCTCACGACCCCTGTCACCGCGGCCCACCTGCGCCCCGAAGTCGAACGTGTTCTGGACGCGTTCCAACGACCGGAAAAGCGCCTTGATGCCCTCAAGCGCCTCCACCGCAGGGAGCTTCTCCGGATCGGCGCGCAGGACATACTGGGGTATGCCGATCTCCCCTCGGCCACGGCCCAGCTCTCGGTGCTCGCAGGTGCGGTTGTGGATGCAGCTCTCCGGATCGCCGTCGGCCAGATGGGGGAATCGGGCCAGGGACATCCCTCGGAGGCATTCTGCGTCATAGGACTGGGGAAATTCGGAGGGAATGAGCTGAACTACAGTTCCGACATCGACATAATATTCGTCTACGCCGACCGGCCCGAAGTCGCCGGGTCTCTGACCGCCGGGGTCGATGCCTACTTCAACAGGCTTTCCGAGCGCCTTGTCCGGAATCTCTCTCAGCCTTCCAGCGAAGGACAGCTGTACAGGGTGGACACCCGGCTCCGGCCGAACGCGGGAGCAGGTGCGCTTGCTCTCTCGATGGAAGCCTACCTCGCGCACTATGAGTCACGCGGAGAGCTCTGGGAGCGCCAGATGCTCATCAAAGCCCGCCCGGTCGCAGGCGACACAGGGTTCGGGGGAGAATTCCTCCGGAAACTCGAACCGTTCGTCTATCCCCGCACGTTGTACGAACACCCTGCATCGTCTGTGGCGCGGATCAAGTCCCGGATCGAAGCGAAGGTTGCCGATGAGCCGAACATCAAGCTCATGGCCGGCGGTATTCGTGACATCGAATTCGTTGCGCAGACCCTCCAGCTCATCAACGGGGGGAGCATCGCGGCACTACGGGAATCCAACACGCTCAGGGCGCTCGTCGCCCTCAAAGAGCATCGCCTCCTCACGCATGAGGAACATGAGACGCTGCGTGAGGCCTACACGCTCTATCGGACAATCGAACACAGGCTTCAGATGATGCTCAACACACAATCGCACACGCTCCCCCGCGAGGGGCGCGCGTTCGAGGTCCTTGCGAGAAGGACGGGATTCTCCGGAGGGGCCGAACTGCGCCGTGCACTTGATGCGAATCTCGGGGCTGTCAGGAAGATATTCGAACAGGTCCTGGGGGGGGACGGCGAAACTGCCGGCGTCGGCATACAGGCTCTTCTCGGCGGCGGGCTGGATGAACGATCGGTGGACCGTGCCGTACGTGGAATGGGGTTTCACGATGTACAAAGTGCGGCGCACAACATCAGACTCCTCTCCCGCTGGGGAGCGCCGGCCGGGATGCCCGGACCTGATGCGCGCGCCAGGGAGGCATTCGCCTCCGTTGCTCCCGTGCTTTTCGACGGGATCGTGGCGACACCGGATCCCGACGTCACCCTTACATCGGTCACTCTCCTGGCGACGGCGCAGCCGGTCCCTCAGCTCTTCAGCCTTCAGCTAGGCGATCCCGGCTTCAGGAAGTTCATACTCACGATATGCGCCGTCAGCCCCCGCTTTGCACGCGAACTCGGGAGGCAACCGCTGCTCCTGGAAATGATATCCTCAGAGCAGGAGGGTGGTGCCTCTTCCCGTGATCTGAGTCCCCCGGGCTTGCGCGATGTGGCCGGTTTCAAGTTACGTCATGAGCTGATGGCGGGGGTGCGGCATCTCCTCGGGTTCACCGACTTCGACGCGCTGACGGGGGAAATCTCCGCCATCGCTTCCGCCGTCGTGATTGCATCGCACGCCGCCGTGCGACGGAGAGGAAAGAAGTCCTTTCCTTCACTGGCGGTATTCGCGCTCGGGAAATTCGGCACGGAAGAGCTGGGGTTTGATGCCGACCTTGATCTTCTCTTCGTTGCGGGGGATGCCGGAGACTCCGCACGACCCGCACAGGAGCAGACGGCGGAACGGATTCTGGGGGGAATAACCGCTTCCTCTTCGGGCCAGAGGCTGTACGAGGCAGACGTGCGGCTCCGGCCGGAAGGGAAGAGCGCGCCGCTTGTGGTGCAGGCGGCTCCGTACGCGAAATACCTCGCCACGCGCGCGTCTCTCTGGGAACGTCAGTCGTTGACGCGGCTTCGGTTCGTGGCGGGAGACCGCGCGGTAGGGGGATACGTGGCGGCCTTCGTCTCCTCATGGGTGTACGACACCCCCCTTCCGCCCGGTTGGGCGGAGAAGATCGTCGCGATGCGCCGCGCGATGGAAACGCGAACCAAAACCCGCAGGCGGAGCTTCATCGATCTCAAACATGGTCCCGGAGGGATGGCCGACGTGGAATTCATCGTGCAGATGATCCAGCTGAGATGGGGGGGATCGAGACCGGAGATCAGGGGGGAAAGGGTGAGTGCGATCCTGAAGCAGGCCTGGTTGCCTCCCGGAATGGGGGGCGAACCGGCATTTCTCGCATCCGCTTATGCGATGTACCGGAGGCTCGAGCTGCTCCTGCGTATCGGCCTCGAAGACAGGGGATGGGTTCTCCCCGAGGGGGAGAAGCTCCAGCGCCTGGCCCGCCTCTATGACGGCTCTTCGGGGACGGCCCTGGAATCGCGTGTGGCCGCAACCATGAAACGAGTCAGGCAGGAGTTTCTCGGGATCGCGGCTTTCCTGGAACATGCGACTCCCGAACCCGGGGGGGGGCTTTCAGAGTGAAGATACGCCTGAAACGGCCGGGGACCGCGGCCTTCCTCACCGGCCTCGCGGCATTTGCGGTCTACAGCATCACCGTTGCCCCGGGCGTCGGGTTCATTGACAGCGGCGAACTCTCCACTGTCGCTTGCACGCTCGGTATCGCCCACCCGACGGGGTATCCGTTCTACACGCTCCTGGGGTGGGTGTTCTCCCGTCTCCCGGTGGCGCACGCAGAAATCGCCCGGCTGAACCTCATGGCGGCGCTCTTCTGTTCGGCCGCCTCGGGGATTCTGGTCCTCGTGTTCCGGCGGGTCATACTCCTCTCCGGAAGGAAGCCGTCCGCCGGTTCATTCCCGACAGTCTCCGCGTGCGGCGGGGCGCTCATGCTCGCATTTTCGGCGACGTACTGGTCCCAGGCCCTCCAGGTGGAGGTCTACCCCCTGCACCTCCTTCTGGTCTCTCTCGTACTTCTCCAATTCCTGCGGTCGGGTTTTCCTTTGCCGGGGGAGGCCCCGGGCGAAAGGCACTGGTACATGTTCGCCTACACCGTAGGACTCGCGTTTACGAATCACATGACCACGGTTCTCCTTGCGCCCGGCTTGCTCTACCTTTACTTCACCCGTCACGGGGGCTCGCGCGGGTCGTGGAACCGGCTTATGAGAATGTCGCTTCCTTTCCTGGCGGGCCTCTCACTGTATCTCTACGTCCCTCTCCGCGCATCCCGGGATCCGATCCTCAACTGGGGATATGCAGTCAACATGGAACGTTTCCTCTGGCACTTCACCGGGAAACAGTACCAGGTCTGGATGTTCTCTTCCATGGATGTCGTGGGGAGACAGATCTCATATTTCATCCGGGACCTCCCGTTCGAGTTCGCCTACGTGGGACTTCTCCTCTCGATCGCGGGAACATTTGCGCTCTGGCGGGGGAACCGGCGCGTTGCGTTCGGTGTGACTCTGCTGTTCCTCGTGTGCATCGCCTATGCGGCGAACTACGACATCCACGACATAGATTCATATTTCCTCCTCTCGTACGTCTGCGTGGGAATGACCGCGGCTGTCGGTCTTTCGGCGGCGGCGGCGCTGGCGTCCGCCCGGTTCCCCCGGAGAGGGAATCTGGTTCCCCTGGCGCTTCTCGCGATCTGCGTCATACCGGTCCTGGCGCATTTCCGTGATGCCGACGAGAGCGACGATCACCTCGTCGAGGACTATACGACAAATATGTTCTCCTCCCTCAGGCCGGATGCCGTTGTCATTTCCTACCAGTGGGATTACTGGGTGTCGGCGTCATATTACTATCAGATCGTGGGACACTTTCGTCCTGACGTCACGGTGATCGACAAAGAACTTCTCAGGCGCTCCTGGTACCTGAAGGAACTGGAACATCGCCGGCCGTGGCTCATCGCATCTTCGAGGCTCGAGGTGAACGCCTTCCTCGCCCAGGTGGACCTCTTTGAGCACGGCCTGCCATATGATCCCGCCCAGATCCAGGCGAAATATGTCGGAATGATTGAGTCGTTCATTCGTCACAGCATGACCTCGCACCCGGTGTACGTCACGGGGGAAATCGAGCCCGCCTTCACGCCGGGGCTTGCCAGGCTGCCGGAGGGGCTCGCGTTCCGCCTTTCCGCCGGCAGGGGGGAGATCCCTTCCCCCTTCCCTCAATTCAGGTTCCGCGCATTCCCCCGGAGGGGAAGGCTGGAGGATATGATACACCGGCTCTACGCGGATGCCTTTCTTTCGAGGGGAGAGTATTTCCTTGCGAATTTCCATGACGCCCAAGAGGCCAGAAAATGTCTTGAAAACGCCAATTTTTATGAACCTGCCTCCCCCAGGAGCCTCCGGCTGGCGGCCCTTCTTCCGCACTGAATCGACCCCGGAAAACGCCCAAGGACGCCCAGGGAATCGGTTTAGTGTTGACTCTGAACTGCAATTTGTTATATTAGTATGCTCAGCTCTCAAATCCTAACCCATTGCAGGCTCAATGATTACCCGCCACTGATGCGAGAGGCGACGGGGGGCGTATGGTTTTGCCTGCTGGCGTAGCTCAATTGGTAGAGCAGCTGATTTGTAATCAGCAGGTTGCGGGTTCGAGTCCCATCGCCAGCTCTCTAAAACAACTATGTCCGGGCCCGGCGCAGGTATTGGGTCTCCATGAGTCCTGTCGGGCAGGTAGCGAAGCGGTCAAACGCAACAGACTGTAAATCTGTCGGTCTCGCACCTTCGGAGGTTCGAATCCTCCCCTGCCCACCTCCGAGCGAAATCTGTCGAGTGTCATCCGGCAGGAAGGGTTCGTGCAATGTGGATTGTTGCGGGAGTAACTCAGTTGGTAGAGTCACAGCCTTCCAAGCTGTTGGTCGCGGGTTCGAGTCCCGTCTCCCGCTCTGGTGTGCTGGGTGTTTGTTTTCTCGATTTTCAATTTTCCATTTTCAATTGTTCTCATCTCCGCTTGCGTAGCTCAGTTGGTAGAGCACTTCCTTGGTAAGGAAGAGGTCACCGGTTCAATCCCGGTCGCAAGCTCAGCAGAGAAACGGATAGAACAGACATCACAGAACCGTAAGGCGACGCCGTGCGAGACATCATCACGTTGGAATGCATCGACTGCAAGAGACGCAATTACTCGACCACCAAGAACAAGAAGAAGCAGACCGGTCGGGTCGAGTACAAGAAGTTCTGCAGGCACTGCGGCAAGCACACGACCCACAAGGAAACGCGGTAGGCGGGAGGGACCGGTCCGGCGCTCTGGCCGGCAGGCGGGAACCGCGCCACTGCGTCTTCACATTTCGGGACAGATTCTGGATTCTTTCCTTTGCGCTCCGGCTGTGAGGTTGCGTGCTCCGCGAACCAGGGAGCGATACGTGAGTAGCTCAATTGGCTAGAGCAGCGGTCTCCAAAACCGCAGGTTGGGGGTTCAAGTCCCTCCTCACGTGCCAGGGAATTGAATGTACTCATAAAAGCGATCTCGCATGAAAGAGAAAATCATAGGTTTCTTTACCGACGTGGTAAAGGAAATGAACAAAGTCACCTGGCCGAAGAAAGACGACCTGCGGGACTCCACCGTGATCGTCCTGGTGGTCTGTCTGATCGTTGCAGCGTTCGTCTATGTTGTGGACGCGGCGGTCAGCGGCCTGCTCCGTCTGTTCCTATAAGAGAGGAAAAGATGCCGGAGAAGAAGTGGTATGTCGTCCGGACGTATTCGGGCCATGAGAACAAGGTCAAGGCGTACATTGAGAACGAAGTCGCCCAGGCCGGCCTCGGTGAGAAGGTCACCTCTGTGATCGTTCCTTCCGAGAAGGTCTTCGAGGTGAAAGACGGGAAGAAGAAGAGCAAAACCCGGACATTTTTTCCGGGTTATATACTCGTCGAAGCCCTCCTCGACAAGACGACGACGCACATGATTCTCAACACCCCTTCGGTGATTTCGTTCGTTGGTCCGAAGAACGCCCCCGCTCCTCTGCAGGCGTCGGAGATCCGCCGCCTGATCGGCAAGATCGAGGAGAGGAAGGACGTCGAAGTGATCGAGGTCCCGTTCAAGCCGGGGGACGCCGTGAAGGTGACCGACGGTCCGTTCAACAACTTCAGCGGGTTCGTCCAGGAGATCAACGAGGAAAAAATGAAGCTGAAGGTCATGGTGTCGATCTTCGGCCGCAAGACGCCTGTCGAGCTGGATTTCAGCCAGGTTGAGCTTGAAAAGTAAACTGACAAGCACCGCGGAAAGAGACTCCTCATGAAAAAAATAGTCGGTTTCATAAAGCTGCAGATCCCCGCCGGGCAGGCGAATCCCGCTCCCCCCGTCGGCCCGGCTCTCGGGCAGAAGGGGGTGAATATCATGGAGTTCTGCAAGCAGTTCAATGCCCGCACGGCGGCCCAGGCGGGGCTCATCATACCGGTCGTCATTACGGTCTTTTCGGACAAGTCGTTCACGTTTGTGACAAAGACGCCTCCGGCGGCGATACTGCTCGCCAGGGCGGCGAAGGTGGAGAAGGGTTCGGCCGAGCCGAACCGGAACAAAGTCGCGAATGTCACGAAGAAGCAGGTCCGCGAGATCGCCGAGATGAAAATGCCCGATCTGAACGCCAATTCTGTCGAGGCCGCGATGTCGATGGTCGCGGGGACCGCGCGGAGCATGGGGATAACAGTCGAAGAATAGAGACAACGTCACATGTGGGAGAGACGCCGGAGGCGCCTCGTCTGCACCACTATTATAGAGAGGCGGGTCATGAAACAGAGCAAACGATACAAATCTGCTTCGACGAAAATCGAGATAAAGAAGCTCTACACGATCGACGAAGCGGTCGCCCGCGTGAAGGATACCGCGACGGCGAAGTTCAACGAATCGGTCGATATCGCGGTCAGGCTCGGCGTCGACCCCAAAAAGGCCGATCAGGCGATACGGGGGACGGTCGCGCTCCCGCACGGCATCGGCAAGGAAGTGCGCGTCCTTGTGCTGGCGCGCCCTCCGCGTGATGAGGAGGCGAGGGGCGCGGGGGCGGAGCACGCGGGACTGGCGGAATACATACAGAAGATACAGGCGGGCTGGGCGGACATTGACGTGATCATCGCAACCCCCGACGTCATGGGGGAGGTCGGCAAGCTGGGGAAAGTACTCGGACCCCGGGGCCTCATGCCGAACCCGAAGAGCGGCACGGTGACAAACGATGTCGCAAAGGCGGTCAAAGAAGTCAAGGCCGGCAAGATTGAATTCCGCGTCGACAAGTCCGGCATACTGCACGCCAGCGTCGGCAAGGCGAAGTTCGAGCCGAACCAGCTTGTGGATAACATACGCGCGTTTCTCAACACGGTGGCCCGCCTGAGGCCGTCGACTGCAAAAGGGACGTACATCAAGAGCATCAGCATCTCCAGCACGATGGGGCCGGGGGTGGCGGTCGACCGCAACCAGGTCGCGGCGCACTGAAAGATATTACGCACTCACATCACACAACAAGCGCGTCCATTGCCCGGCGTCCGTCGTCTCTTTTCATATTCAGGGGGCGGCGGGGGACCGGGGCTTCTCACTTGACGCGCTGCACAACCTGCGGAGGTAGGGAAAACGAATGAAACGGGAAGAAAAAGAACAGATCGTCGCCGAGGTGTCGGAGACCGTCCGGAAGGCGCATGGTATGTTCTTCACCGACTTTACGGGCCTCACCGTGGAACAGGCGACGGAACTCCGGCGCGAGTTCCACAAGGCGGGGGTCGATTACAGGGTCGTGAAGAACACGCTGATACAGACGGCGCTCAAGCAGGTCACCGGATACGACGGCGTGTACGACAGGCTGGCCGGACCCACGGGCGTGGCATTCGCCTACGAGGATCCCGTTGTTCCTGCCCGGATCATCCAGAAATTCGCGGAGAAACACAAGAGGCTTTCCCTGAAGGTCTGCGTGCTCGAACGGCAGGTCTTCGAGGGGTCCAGGCTCGCGGAGCTCGCAAAACTTCCGTCGCGCAAAGAGGTCATGGCCGCGATCCTCGGAAGCGTCCAGGCTCCCCTGGCCGGCGTCCCCACGGTCTTGAATGCGTTGATGCGCGACATCGTCAGCATTGTCGACGAGATCTCTCAAAAGAAGGCCGCGTAGAACCGAAATCAAGAATACTGATAAACCATAGGAGAAAACACCATGTCCGCTGTTGCCGAAATCGTTGAAAAAATTGAAAAGCTGACTCTTCTCGAGGCGGTCGAACTGAAGAAGGCGCTGGAGGACAAGTTCGGCGTCACCGCCGCCGCGCCGATGATGATGGCAGGGGCGCTCCCCGCTGCGGGCGCCGCCCCCGTGGTGGAAGAGAAGACGGAGTTCACTGTCGTTCTGAAGGAAGCCGGCGCGCAGAAGATCAACGTGATCAAGGTCGTCCGTGCGGCGACCGGACTCGGGCTCAAGGAAGCGAAGGACCTCGTTGACGGCGCACCGAAGCCCATCAAGGAAAGCGTGTCCAAGGAGGACGCGGAGAAATTGAAGAAAGAGCTCGAAGAAGCCGGCGCGAAGGTGGAGCTGAAATAGGTTCTCCCCCTGTTACCCCGCGGCATGGTCTGCCGCGGGGCGGTCTTTTTCGTCGCACTTTCTGCAGCTGCCCATGTCCCTCGCCCCACATGCTGATGCAGGCCGATACGAGAGGATCTCCCCGGGGTCCCGGGTATCGGCTTGCTGTTTTCTGTTTTCGGAGGGACGGGTTGTCCGGTTGTTCATCACTTATTGAGGAGTGGCTCGATTGAAGAACCAATCCAGCAAGCGGATCTCGTTCGGCAAGATCCCGGAGATCATCGACGCACCCGATTTGCTCAACATCCAGCTCGAGTCGTGGGAGAGCTTCCTGCAGGCAGACACCGCCGCGGCACGCAGGCGGAACAAGGGCCTGCAGTCGGTGTTCAAAATGAATTTCCCGATCACCGACGCGAGGGAAAACTTCCTCCTGGAATTCGTCGAATACTACGTCGAGAAACCGAAGTACTCGGTCCCCGAATGTGAGGAGCGCGGGCTCACGTATGCGGTCCCCATCAAGGCGAAGCTGCGCCTGTCCCAGAAGGCGGAGGATGGGAAATCGTACGTGAACACGATCGAACAGGACGTCTACCTGGGCAACCTGCCCACGATGACGCATCGCGGGACGTTCATCATCAACGGAGCGGAACGCGTCGTGGTCAGCCAGCTGCACCGGTCTCCGGGCGTGTTCTTCAGCGAATCGACCCACCCGAACGGGACCCCCATCTATTCGGCCCGGATCATCCCGTTCCGCGGATCGTGGGTGGAGTTCACGACCGATATCAATAATGTGATGTATGCGTACATCGACAGGAAAAAGAAGTTTCCGGTGACGACGCTGCTGCGCGCGCTGGGCTACTCTTCCGACGACGAGATCCTCCAGCTCTTTAACCTCGTGGAAGAAGTCGATGTCAACAAGGTCGACCTCAAGGACTTCGAGGGGCGGGTCATCTGCAGTGACGTGGTGGACAAGAAGACGGGTGAGATTTTTATCGCCAAGGACTCCACGCTGACCGAAGAACACATCAAGCGGATGAAGAAATCGAACATCAAAAAGCTCCGCCTGCTCGTGCAACAGGGGAACGAGGAATCGGTCATCGCCAAGACGATCTCCAAGGACATCGTCCGCTCCGAGGAGGACGCTCTGGGGGCCATCTACAAGCAGCTCCGCTCGGGAGACGCGCCGGACCTGGAGACGGCCAAGACGCTCATCGACCGACTGTTCTTCAACGAGAAGCGGTATGATCTCGGGGACGTGGGTCGCTACCGCATCAACGGGAAGCTCGGCCTCGACATCCCCGTGACGACGACGACGCTGACCAAGCAGGACATCGTCGCGATAATCAACTACCTGATCGAGCTTCAACAGAAGAAGCGCTCGGTGGACGACATCGATCACCTCGGGAACAGGCGGGTGCGGACGGTCGGAGAGCAGATCGCGCAGCAGTTCAACATCGGACTTGCGCGCATGGCGCGCACGATCCGCGAGCGGATGAACATCCGTGACAACGAGAATCTGACCCCGCAGGACCTTGTCAATGCACGGACCATCTCGAGCGTGATCAACGCGTTTTTCGGGACCAACCCGCTCTCGCAGTTCATGGACCAGACAAACCCTCTCGCCGAGCTGACGAACAAGCGCCGGATGTCGGCGCTGGGCCCGGGGGGCCTGACGCGGGAACGCGCCGGGTTCGAGGTCCGCGACGTCCACTATACGCATTACGGCCGCCTCTGCCCGATCGAGACCCCGGAAGGGCCGAACATCGGTCTGATCTCGTCCCTTTGCATACATGCCCGGGTCAACGAATTCGGGTTCATCGAGACCCCGTACCGCAAGGTGAAGAACGGGAAGGTGCAGGACGAGATCGAGTTCCTCACCGCCGAACAGGAGGACGTCCACACCATCGCGCAGGCGAACGCCCCGGTCGACTCGAGGGGGAGCTTCGAAAGCGACCGGGTGAAGGCCCGCTTCCAGGGGGATTTCCCCGTCTGCAAGCCCGAGGAGGTCCAGTACATGGACGTCGCGCCGAACCAGATCGTCAGCGCGGCCGCCGGGTTGATCCCGTTTCTGGAACACGACGACGCCAACCGTGCGCTGATGGGTTCCAACATGCAGCGGCAGTCGGTCCCGCTCCTCCGCCCGGAGGCGCCTCTTGTCGGCACAGGCCTCGAGGAGAAGATCGCCCGGGATGCCCGCGCCCTCATCGTCGCGGAGCGGAACGGGACGGTGGAACACGTCGACGCAACGCACATCGTCGTGATTTACGACATCGATGAAAACAGCACCGAGGCCCTGATCTCGTTCGAGGACAAGCGCCACGTCGAATACCGGCTGACGAAGTTCTTCCGCACGAACCAGGATACGTGCATCAACCAGAAGGCGATCGTCAAGCCGGGCGACAAGGTGAAGAAGGGGGACGTGCTTGCCGACGGCTCTGCGACCGACGGCGGTGAGCTCGCGCTCGGCCGGAACGTGCTCGTGGCATTCATGCCATGGAACGGTTTCAACTTCGAAGATGCGATCATCGTGAGCGAAAAGATCGTCTCGCAGGATATTTTCACGTCGATCCATATCGAAGAATTCGAGCTGCAGGTGCGCGACACCAAGCGCGGAGAGGAAGAGCTGACCAAGGAGATCCCGAACGTCAGCGAGGAGGCCACCAAGGATCTGGACGAGAACGGAATCATCCGCGTCGGCGCCGAGGTGGTGGAGGGGGACATCCTCATCGGCAAGATCACGCCGAAGGGGGAATCGGATCCGACGCCCGAAGAGAAGCTCCTGAAGGCGATTTTCGGCGAGAAGGCGGGGGACGTCAAGGATGCGTCCCTCAAGGCGCCTCCCGGCATGAAGGGGGTGGTGATCGCCACCAAGCTCTTCAGCCGCAAGAAGAAGGACGCAGAATCAAAGAAGGAAGACAAACGCAGGAGCGACGCGCTCGACAGGCAACGGAGGAAGATCGTCGTCGACCTGCGGGAACGGCTCGCAAGGAAACTCGGCGTCCTGCTGGAGGACGAGAAGTCCATCGGCGTGCGGGACAAGGACGGGAACATGGCCTTCCGCGCCGGCACCCAGTTCCGCGCCGACACGTTCGACGCCTACGAGGACCTCGAGAAACTCGACTTCGCCGCCGAATGGGTGGACGACAAACGGAAGAACGGCCTGATCAACAAGATCTTCACGAACTACTTCGACAAACTGACCGGCATCGAGGAGGAATTTCGCCACGAGAAGAACAAGATCCAGCTCGGCGACGAACTTCCCCCCGGCGTGGTGCAGCTTGCGAAGGTGTACGTGGCAAAGAAACGGAAGCTGTCCGTCGGCGACAAGATGGCGGGCCGTCACGGGAACAAGGGGGTCGTCTCCCGCATCGTCCCCGTGGGGGACATGCCGTTTCTCCCGGACGGGACGCCGGTCGATATCGTCCTGAACCCGCTCGGCGTTCCCTCCCGCATGAACCTGGGGCAGCTCTACGAGACTGCCCTCGGGTGGGCGGCAGGGGCGCTCGGCGTCAAGTTCGCATCGCCGATATTTGACGGGGCGACATGGGAGGATGTCCAGGGAGAGCTCCACAAAGCCGGACTGAACGAAAGCTCGCGGTCCGTCCTAATCGACGGGCGGACAGGCGTGAAATTCGACCAGGAGGTCACGGTCGGGATCATCTACATGCTGAAGCTCTCGCACCTGGTGGACGACAAGATCCACGCCCGTTCGATCGGACCCTACTCCCTGATCACACAACAGCCGCTGGGAGGGAAGGCGCAATTCGGTGGCCAGCGTTTCGGCGAGATGGAAGTGTGGGCGCTCGAAGGATACGGCGCGGCACACGTCCTGCAGGAGATCCTGACGGTCAAAAGCGACGACGTCTCCGGCCGCGCAAAGGTCTACGAGGCGATCGTCAAGGGGGAGAACCTGCCGGAATCGAACGTTCCGGAATCGTTCAACGTGCTGATACGCGAGCTCATGGGCCTGGGGCTCGATGTGAAGCTCGACTAACACGGTGGCGCCGCAGGCGCCACCGGTCCGGCACACCAATAGGTTTGGAGGAATCCCATGGCGTTGTTCCATCACGACAAAGAAGCCAAGAAAAACTTTACGCGGATAACGATAAGTCTCGCGTCGTCCGACATGATCCTGCAGCGTTCGCACGGTGAGGTGACAAAGCCCGAAACGATCAACTACCGGTCGTTCCGTCCCGAGAAGGACGGGCTCTTCTGCGAGAAGATCTTCGGTCCGGTGCGTGACTGGGAATGCCACTGCGGGAAATACAAGCGCATTCGCTACCGCGGCATCATCTGCGACAGGTGCGGCGTGGAGGTCACGCAGAAGAGCGTCCGCCGCGAACGGATGGGGCACATCGCGCTGGCCGTTCCGGTGGTCCACATCTGGTACTTCCGGTCCCTCCCGTCCAAGATCGGGTACATCCTCGGGATGACCTCGAAGGACCTCGAGAAGATCATCTATTACGAATCCTATGTCGTGGTCAATCCCGGAACGACGGGACTCCAGAAGAAGGATCTGATCTCGGAGGAACAGTTCTTTGAGATCCTCTCCACGCTCCCCGACAACCATGATGATCTCGAGCCGAACGACAAGAGGCGGTTCGTCGCCCAGATCGGGGGTGACGCGATCAAGAGCCTCCTGAAGCAGGTCGACGTCGGAGCGCTCGCGGCGGAGCTCCGTGCGCAGATCCTGGAGGAGACTTCGGTCCAGAAGAAGCAGGACGCTCTCAAGCGCCTCAGGGTCGTTGAGGCGTTCCGGGAAGCGGAGGGGGGTCCGCTCAACAGGCCGGAATGGATGGTTCTCGACATCATCCCGGTGATTCCGCCGGAGCTCCGTCCGCTCGTCCCGCTGGAGGGCGGGCGGTTCGCAACGTCGGACCTCAACGACCTGTACCGGCGCGTGATCATCCGGAACAACCGCCTGAAACGCCTGATCGACATCAAGGCCCCCGACGTCATCCTCCGCAACGAGAAGAGGATGCTGCAGGAGGCGGTCGATTCGCTCTTCGACAACTCCCGCAGGGTCAATGCCGTGCGGAGCGACAACAACCGCGCCCTGAAATCGCTCTCCGACATGCTGAAAGGGAAGCAGGGACGGTTCCGGCAGAACCTTCTCGGAAAGCGCGTTGATTATTCGGGCCGTTCGGTGATCGTCGTGGGACCCGAGTTGCGCCTGCACGAGTGCGGGCTCCCCAAGGATATGGCGGTCGAGCTCTTCAAGCCGTTCATCATCCGCAAGCTCATCGAGCGCGGGATCGTCAAGACGGTGAAGAGCGCAAAGAAGATGGTGGACAAGAAGGGCCCCGAGGTGTGGGAGATCCTCGAGAACATCATCGACGGCCACCCCGTGCTCCTGAACCGCGCGCCGACGCTCCACCGGCTCGGCATCCAGGCGTTCCAGCCGGTCCTCGTCGAAGGGAAGGCCATACGGATACATCCGATGGTCTGCACGGCGTTCAACGCGGACTTCGACGGCGATCAGATGGCCGTGCACGTGCCGCTCTCGTTCGACGCACAGCTCGAGGCCCGCATTCTCATGCTTTCGAGCCACAACATACTCTCCCCGGCCAGCGGGGCGCCGATCGTGACGCCCACGCAGGATCAGGTCCTCGGGTGCTACTACCTGACAAAGTCGAAGAGCGGCGACTTGGGGGAGGGGCTCATTTTCTCGTCCCCCGCCGAGGTGATCATCGCATACAATTACGGCAAGGTCGGCCTCCACGCGCGCATCAAGGTGCGGATCGAGGGAAACATCGTGGAGACCACCACGGGAAGAGTGATATTCAACCAGATCGTGCCGAAGGAGATCGGGTTCTTCAACGAGCTCCTGAACAAGAAGCGCCTGGTCCAGATCATCGCGTCGGCGTTCCGGAGGGTCGGGAACCTGAAGACCGCGGAATTCCTCGACAAGCTGAAAGACATCGGGTTCCGGTACGCCACCGCGGGAGGGCTTTCGGTGAGCATCGACGATGTCATCATCCCGAAGGAAAAAGAAGAGATCATCGGCCGCGCCCAGAAGAGCGTGGACGAAGTGGAGAGCCAGTACACCCGCGGCTTCATCACGAAGGGGGAGCGCTACAACAAGGTCATCGACATCTGGACCAGCGTCACCAACCGTGTTGCGGAGAAGCTCTTTGAATCTCTCCAGCACTCCCGCGACGGGTTCAACTCGCTCTACATGATGGTCGATTCGGGTGCCCGCGGTTCGAAGGAGCAGGTCCGCCAGCTCGCCGGAATGCGCGGGCTCATGGCGAAGCCGCAGAAGAGCCTCTCGGGAGCGACGGGAGAACTGATAGAGAACCCCATCATCGCGAACTTCCGTGAAGGGCTCTCGATCCTCGAGTACTTCATCTCGACGCACGGGGCCAGGAAAGGGCTTGCGGACACCGCCCTCAAGACTGCGGACGCCGGCTACCTGACCCGACGCCTTGTGGATGTCGCGCAGGACGCGATCATCACCAACGTCGACTGCGGCACGATCCGCGGGGTCGTGACGGGTGCTCTCAAGGAAGGGGAGGATGTGAAAGAGCCGCTGGCCGAGCGCATCGTGGGACGGGTTTCTGTCCACGACGTGGCGGACCCGCTCTCGGGAGAGGTGATCGTCCGCGCCGGCGAGCTCATCGACGAGGAGAGGGCTGACCGCATCGCCGAAACCTCGATCGAAGCCGTGGAGATCCGGTCGGTCCTCATGTGCGAAGCAAAGCGGGGCATCTGCGCGCTCTGCTACGGGCGGAATCTGACGACCGCCAGGCTCATCCAGCCCGGGGAGACTGTCGGCATTATCGCAGCACAGTCGATCGGCGAACCGGGGACGCAGCTGACGCTCCGCACCTTCCACACCGGGGGGACGGCAAGCCTCATTGCCTCCCAGTCGCAGGTCTCCTCGAAGTTCGACGGCAACCTGCAGTACGAGGGGGTGAAGTTCATCGAGGTGCCCGACGACGAAGGGTCCAGGATCATCGTCTCCGGGCGGAGCGGCGTTGTCAACGTGCTTGACCACGACAATCGCATGCTGACGAAGTACGACGTCCCGTACGGTGCGACAATGCTCCTGCGCGACGGCGACAAGGTGGCGAAGGGGCAGATCATCTACGAATGGGATCCGTACAACGCGGTGATCATCTCCGAGCACTCCGGAACCGTGAAATACCATCAGCTCAAAGAAAACGTGACATTCCGGGAGATCGACGACGAACAGACAGGGCACATCCAGAAGGTCGTCATCGATTCCCGCGACCGGACGCTCGCCCCGACGCTGGAAGTCCACAACAAGAAGGGGAAGGTCGGTGCGTATATCATCCCGACCCGCGCACACATCGTGGTCAACGACTCTCAGGAGATCATCGCCGGAACCGTGCTGGCGCGGATCCCGCGCGACATCGGCAAGACCCGCGACATCACGGGGGGACTGCCGCGCGTCACGGAGCTCTTCGAGGCGCGGAGTCCGAACGACCCCGCGGTGGTGTCGGAGATCGACGGCATTGTCAGCTTCGGCGCGCAGAAGAGGGGATCGCGGGAGGTGATCGTCACGAGCCACGACGGCAAGGATATCCGCAAATACCCGATCTCCCTCGGCAAGCACGTTCTCGTCCAGGCGAGCGACGTGGTCCGCGCGGGCGAACGCCTCTCGGACGGAGCGATCGACCCGCACGACGTGCTCCGCATCAAGGGAGTGGGGGCCGTGCAGGAGTACCTCGTGAACGAGATCCAGGAGGTCTACCGCATCCAGGGTGTGAAAATCAACGACAAGCATATCGAGATCATCGTCCGCCAGATGATGCAGAAACTGCGCATCGTGGACTCCGGGGACACGAAGTTCCTGGAGGGGGACTACGTGGACAAGCTGAAGTTCGAGGAGGAAAACGACGGTCTCCGCGACAAGGTCCTCATCGTCAGCAAGGGGGACTCGAAATTCAAGAACGGCCAGCTTGGCGTGAAGAAGAAGGTGCGTGAGACGAACGGCGACCTCCGGAAGAAGGCGAAGAAGGTGATCGAATACCGGGACGCGGAGCCGGCGACGTCGGAGCCGGTCCTGCTCGGCATCACTTCGGCCTCCCTTTCGACGGAGAGCTGGATTTCGGCCGCGTCGTTCCAGGAAACAACGAAGGTTCTCACCGACGCCGCGATCGAAGGGAAGCTGGACAACCTCCTCGGTCTCAAAGAAAACGTCATCATGGGTCACCTGATTCCGGCCGGGACAGGCCTGAAGCACTTCAGGGACCTGCGGGTGGAGGGGCCACCGCTCGTTGAAGAGAGTGCCCCGGAGCCGGAGCCGGAGGAGGAGCCCGTGGTGAAGAAGCCCAGGACGAGGGAAAAGCTCCTCACTCCGTAAGTGCCTCCGGATGTCTTGACAAAGTAACTCGTTTTTCGTACCTTAAAAAGCTCTATCGAAAATCATCCTACGAGTGCAGTAACGAGGAGTCCGCGTGCCAACGATTCAACAGCTCGTCAGAAACAGCCGGCGCAGCGTCACCTGGAAAAGCAAGGCGCCCGCCATGGGAGGCAGTCCCCAGAAGCGGGGTGTCTGCACGCGTGTCTACACGACCACGCCGAAGAAGCCGAACTCGGCGCTCCGCAAGGTCGCGCGCGTCAGGCTCACCAACGGCATGGAGGTGACGGCCTATATACCGGGCGAAGGGCACAACCTGCAGGAGCACTCGATCGTGATGATTCGCGGCGGGCGCGTGAAGGATCTCCCCGGCGTCCGCTACCATATTATCCGGGGTACGCTGGATACCGCCGGCGTGGCGGATCGGAAGCAGGGACGCTCCAAGTACGGCGCCAAGCGCGGGAAATAACGCTCCGCCGATTTTTGGCGGAACGGCAACCGACACTCCAGGAAAACGGACGACGACGTGAGAAAGAAGAAATCGACACCCAGGGTCACCATCCCCGATCCGCGTTACGGGGATGTGCTGGTTTCGGAGTTCATCAACAACATCATGAAACGCGGGAAGAAACACCTCGCGCGCCGCATACTCTATGACGCCTTTCATCTCATCGAGGAGCGGACGAAGAGCACGGGGCTCGACGTCTTCAAGAAGGCCGTCAGCAACACGCGCCCGATGCTCGAGGTGAAGGCCCGCCGCGTCGGGGGCGCAACGTACCAGGTGCCTACCGAAGTCCGCGGCGAGCGGAGTGTCGCGCTGGCGATCCGCTGGCTCATCGGCTACGCCGGCGACCGGAAGGACAAATCGATGTCGCAGAAACTCGCCGCAGAGTTCATTGCCGCCTCCAACGGCGAGGGGAACGCGGTAAAAAAGAAGGAAGACACGCACAAGATGGCCGAGGCGAATAAAGCGTTCGCCCATTTCAAGTGGTGAAAGGTGAGAGGGAGAGAAGCAGGACTTTATGCCGAGACAGTATTCGTTAGAACGGACACGGAACATCGGAATCAGCGCGCACATCGACGCGGGCAAAACCACGACGACGGAGCGCATCCTCTTTTACACGGGGGTGCTCCACCGCATGGGAGAAGTCCACGACGGCGCCGCGACGATGGACTGGATGGAGCAGGAGAAGGAGCGCGGGATAACGATCACCTCGGCCGCCACGACCTGCTTCTGGAACCACCACCAGATCAACATCATCGATACGCCCGGGCACGTGGATTTCACGGCGGAGGTGGAACGGTCGCTCCGCGTTCTGGACGGTGCCGTGGCCCTGTTCTGTTCCGTCGGCGGCGTCGAGCCGCAGTCCGAGACGGTCTGGCGGCAGATGGACAAGTACGGCGTCCCGCGGATGGCCTTTGTCAACAAGATGGACAGGGTGGGCGCGGATTTCCTCGGGGTGGTGGAAATGATAAAGGACCGGCTCAGCGCCAATGCGGTCCCGGTGCAGCTCCCGGTCGGCGAGGGGGATCTCTTCGCGGGGATCATCGATCTCGTCACGATGAAGGCCATAATGTACAAGGATTCCACGCTGGGGGTCGAGTGGGATGAGATCGAGATCCCGCAGGACATGAAGGCGAAGGCCCAGCTGTACCGCACGAAAATGCTCGAGGCGGTTTCCGACGAGGACGACTCGCTTCTGGAGAAGTACCTGGAAGGAAAGGACATTACGCCGAAGGAGATCATGGCGGTGCTCCGGAGCGCCTGCCTGAAGGCCAGCATCATCCCCGTGCTCTGCGGCTCGTCGTTCAAGAACAAAGGGGTGCAGATGCTCCTGGACGGGATCGTGGATTATCTCCCGTCCCCCCTCGATCTGAACGAGGGAACGATCACGGGGCACCACATGAACCTGACCGATCACGTCACGCGGAAGGTGGACGACAAGGGGCAGTTCGCCGCCCTGGCATTCAAGATAATGACCGACCCCTTCGTGGGGAGGCTGACGTATTTCCGGGTGTACTCGGGGACGCTCAAATCGGGGTCCTATGTGTACAACTCGGTGTCGGACAGGAAGGAACGGATAAGCCGCATCCTCCGCATGCACGCGAACACGCGGGAGGACGTCGAGGAGGCCTACGCCGGCGACATCGTCGCCGCCGTCGGACTCAAGAGCACACGCACGGGAGACACGCTCTGCGACGAAGACGACCCGATCATCCTCGAGAAGATGACGTTCCCCGATCCCGTCATCCACGTTGCAATCGAGCCGAAGACGAAGGCCGACCAGGAGAAAATGGGGGAGGCGCTGCAGAAGCTGACGGAGGAAGACCCCACCCTCCGTGTGGCGACGAACGAGGAAACAGGGCAGACGATCATCAGCGGCATGGGGGAGCTCCACCTGGAGATCATCATCGACCGGATGAAGCGGGAATTCCGGGTCGAGGCGAACATCGGCAAACCGCAGGTCGCCTACAAGGAAACGATCAGGAAAAAGGTCCACGCGGAAGGGAAGTTCGTCCGCCAGTCGGGCGGCCGCGGCCAGTACGGCCACGTATGGATCGAAGTCGAGCCGAACGAGAAGGGGAAGGGGTTCGAGTTCGAGAACGCGATTGTCGGCGGGGTCGTGCCGAAGGAGTACATCAAACCGGTGGAGCAGGGGATCGTCGAGGCGATGAAGAACGGGGTGCTTGCCGGGTACCCTGTGGAGGACGTGAAGGTCAAGCTCTACGACGGATCATTCCATGACGTGGATTCCTCGGAAATGGCGTTTAAGATTGCCGGCTCCATGGCATTCAAGGAGGCGGCGCGCAAGGCCAGCCCCGCGATTCTCGAGCCGATCATGGAGGTGGAGGTCGTCACGCCGGAAGAGTACATGGGAGACGTCATCGGCGACCTGAACTCGCGCCGCGGGAAGATCGAAGGGATGAACCCACGGAAGGACGCGCAGGTCATCAAGGCGGCGGTCCCCCTGTCGGAAATGTTCGGCTACTCCACCACGCTCCGCTCGATGACGCAGGGACGCGCCATCTACACGATGGAGCTGTCGCATTACGATGAAACACCCAGGAGCGTTTCTGACCAGATCATTGAAAAGCTCAAGGGCAAGGAAACAGTGACCGCTTAGGATCGGGGCCGTCGCCCACATCCCCTTCTATACCAGAGGAGAGACTGCAAATGGCAAAAGAGAAATTTAATCGGAACAAACCACACCTGAACGTTGGGACGATCGGCCACGTTGATCACGGCAAGACCACGCTGACCGCCGCAATCACGATGGTCCTGGCCAAGAAGGGGCTGTCCGCGATCCGTACGTTTGACAGCATCGACAACGCCCCCGAAGAGCGCGAACGCGGCATCACGATCGCGACGGCGCACGTCGAGTACTCCACGGAGAAGCGTCACTACGCGCACGTGGACTGCCCGGGCCACGCCGACTATGTCAAGAACATGATCACGGGCGCGGCCCAGATGGACGGCGCGATCCTCGTTGTCGCGGCGACCGACGGACCGATGCCCCAGACGCGCGAGCACATCTTGCTTGCCCATCAGGTGGGCGTCCCCCGCATGATCGTGTTCATGAACAAGGTGGATGCGGTGGATGATCCGGAGCTCCTCGACCTCGTCGAGCTCGAGCTTCGCGACCTTCTGAAGAAATACGAATATCCGGGGGACGAAATCCCGATCATACGCGGGAGCGCGCTGAAGGCGATGGAAGCGGCGATCAAGCCCGACTCCAAGCCGGACGACCCTGCGTTCAAATGCATCATGGAACTCATGGACGCGGTGGATACCTACTTCCCGGTTCCCGCGCGTGACATCGACAAGCCGTTCCTGATGCCGGTCGAGGACGTCTTTTCGATCACGGGACGCGGCACGGTCGGCACCGGGCGTGTCGAGCGCGGCAGGGCGAAGGTCGGCGACGAGGTGGAGGTCATCGGGCTCGGCGCGCACATGAAGACCGTCGTGACGGGCGCCGAGATGTTCCGCAAGGAGCTGGACGAAGTCCGGGCGGGCGACAACGCGGGACTCCTCCTGCGCGGAGTTGAAAAGACGCAGCTGGAGCGCGGCCAGGTCATTGCCAAGCCCGGCTCGATCACCCCGCATAAAAAGTTCCTCGCGCAGGTGTACGTTCTGAAAAAAGAAGAGGGGGGGCGGCACACCCCGTTCTTCACCGGGTACAGGCCGCAGTTTTATTTCCGGACGACCGACGTGACCGGCGTCGCGACGCTCGCGGCGGGGACCGAAATGATCATGCCGGGCGACAACGTGGACGGCATGAACGTGGAACTGATAAGCACGATCGCCATGGAAGAGGGGCTTCGCTTCGCCATCCGTGAGGGAGGCCGCACGGTCGGTGCCGGGGTCGTGACGAAAATCGTCGAGTAACGCTGCATTCGTGGGGGGCGCGCCCCTCTTACAGGATGCGCGCTTCCCGTTGTTTCAGTGATTATATGGAGTACTGACAAACGTGGCCGGGCAAAAGATACGCATCAAGCTCAAATCGTACGATCACAACCTGATCGACAAGTCTGCGGAGAAGATCATCAAGACTGTGAAGTCAACAGGCGCTGTGGTCTCAGGCCCGATCCCGTTACCCACGAAGCGTACGGTGTATACTGTGCTTCGTTCTCCTCACGTTGACAAAAAGTCGAGGGAGCAGTTCGAGACGCGCGCGCACAAGCGGCTGATCGACATACTCAACTCGACCAACAAGACTGTCGACTCCCTGATGAAGCTCGATCTCCCCGCGGGCGTCGACGTCGAGATCAAAGTGTAACCCGCGATCATTTGAAAGACAGGAATAAGCGCGTTGTTCCGGCGGTGAGGGACTGCCGGGGCGGCACGGCAACGGGGACGGTGCCGGCGGCGGAGCTGTCGGCCCGCGGTGGTGTATTCTTACAATGGATGAACGCATGAACGGACTCCTGGGAAAAAAAATCGGCATGACCAGCATCTTCGACGACTCTGGTCAGGTGGTACCGTGCACGGTGATCGAGGCGGGTCCGTGCTACGTCACGCAGATCAAGACCAAGGAGCGCGACGGTTACGAGGCGGTCCAGCTCGGGTTCGACCCGATGCGTGAAAGGCTCCTCCGCAAGCCGCAAAAGGGCCACTTCGCAAAAGCCGGTGCGAAGCCCGTGAAGCTCGTCTGCGAATTCCGCGAAATCGGGATGGCCGAGGTCCAGCCGGGGCAGGAAATCAAGGTGGAGTCGGTGTTCACGAAAGGGGATGTGGTGTCCGTCATCGGCACATCCAAGGGACGGGGATTCCAGGGCGTCGTCAAACGCCACCACTTCGGCGGCGGATTCCGGACGCACGGCCAGAGCGACCGTGAGCGCGCACCGGGCTCGATCGGCTCCTCCTCGTACCCTTCGCGGGTGTTCAAAGGGATGCGCATGGCCGGCAGGATGGGGGGGGAACAGGTGACGGTCCACAACCTGAAGGTGGTGGGGATCATCCCGGATTCGAACCTCCTCCTCCTCAAGGGCTCGGTCCCCGGCGCGATCAACGGGTACCTCGAAATCCGGAAACGCAAGGCTCAATAATTCATAGAGAGTGCGGCGATGGAACTGGATGTCTACAAGAAAGACGGCACGAAGAGCGGCGAAAAGGTGAAGCTTTCCGCCGACATATTCGGGATCGAGCCGAACGAGGACGCCATGTACCGCGCGGTCCGGGTCTACCTGGACAACCAGCGGCAGGGGACGTCGAAAGTCAAGACGCGCGCAGAAGTGCGCGGCGGAGGGAAGAAGCCGTTCAAGCAGAAACATACGGGGCAGGCGCGCCAGGGCTCTTCGCGTTCCCCGGTCTTGGTGGGCGGAGGTTCGATATTCGGTCCGAAGCCCCGCGACTACTCGAACACGCTCCCGGCGGGGTTGCGGAAGCTCGCCCGGAAGTCCGCTCTCTCGCACAAGGCGAAGGAAGGACAGATCAGGATAGTGGAGGACTTCACGTTCCCCGGGCCGAAGACAAAGGAGATGGTCTCTGTGCTGAAGGCCCTTGAGCTCCATGCATCCAAGACGCTGATGCTGGTCCCCCGGGCGGACGCCAACGTTGTGAAATCGGGGAGGAACATACCGAAGCTGGGTATCCTGGAAGCGGATAAGGCCTCCACCTACGACTTCGTGAACAACCAGATCCTCCTGATCCAGAAGAGCGCTGTCGAGGTCCTTCAGAACACATTCAAGAACTGACGAGCATGACTGGCATACTGAAACGACCGATCGTCACCGAAAAGATGACCGCACTCCAGGAGAAGGGGCAGTATGCCTTCGAGGTGACGCTCTCTGCGAACAAGATCGAGATCGCGCGCGCGGTCGAGAAGAAATTCAACGTCACCGTCCTGGGCGTCCGCACGAGCCGGCACAAGGGAAAGTCCAAATCCCAGATGACACGCAAGGGGCGGTATGCGGGGCGCACGCCCGCATGGAAGAAGGCGATTGTGCGACTGAAGGATGGGGACAAGATCCAGTTCTTCCAGAACGTCTGACACGAGGAAAGAACCGTCATGGCAATACGCAAATTCAAGCCGGTGACCCCGGGAACGCGCTGGATGTCCGTGTCGGCGTTCGATGAGATCACCAAGACGCGCCCGGAGAAGGCGCTGATCGAGCCGCTGCACAAGTCGGGAGGGCGGAACAACACGGGACGGATTACGTCGCGTCATCGGGGGGGCGGGCACAAGCGCTTTTACCGCGTGATCGATTTCAAGCGGAACAAATTCGGTATGGATGCGAAGGTCACGGCGATCGAATATGACCCGAACCGGTCCTCGCGCATCGCGCTCCTCCAGTACGCCGACGGCGAGCGCAGGTACATCATCGCCCCCGAGGGGATAAAGACGGGGGAAATACTCCGTTCCGGGCCGGACGCCGAGATCAAGGTCGGGAACGCTCTCCCGCTTGCAGGGATACCCGCGGGCACGTTCGTGCACAACGTCGAGATGCGCCCGGGGAAGGGTGCCCAGATCGGCCGCAGTGCGGGGATGAGCATACAGTTGATGGCAAAAGAGGGAAAATTCGCGCAGCTCCGGCTCCCCTCGGGCGAGATCCGGAACGTCCCGGCTGACTGCCTGGCCACCATCGGCAGCGTCGGGAACGCCGACCATGAAAATATCAGTGTTGGCAAGGCCGGCCGCTCCCGCTGGCTCGGCATCCGCCCGCAGTCGCGGGGGGTTGTGATGAACCCTGTCGACCACCCCCACGGCGGCGGCGAAGGGAAATCCCCTCAGGGGAATCCTCATCCGGTCTCCCCCTGGGGCTGGCACACCAAGGGGAAGAAGACCCGCTGGAGGAAGAAACCTTCCAGCAAGTACATCGTGAAACGAAGGAAATAGGCACGCTATGACCCGTTCGCTGAAAAAAGGACCGTTCGTCAGCCAGCGACTGCTCGAACAGGTGGAAGCGCTCAACAAGTCGAACCAGAAGAAGGTCATCAAGACCTGGTCCCGTTCGTCGACAATCACACCCGACTTCGTCGGCCACACGTTCGCGGTGCACAACGGGAACAAATTCATCCCGGTGTACATCCACGAAGGGATGGTCGGGCACAAGCTGGGTGAATTCTCACCGACGCGGACGTTCCGTGTTCACCCGGGGATCAAGAAGGAAGAAACCACCACTCCCGCGGCATAGGCCCACCCAGAGAGGAAGCAATGGAAGCACAGGCGATCAACAGGTACATAAGCACCTCTCCCCGGAAGATGCGGTTGGTCATCGACCTCATCCGGGGGAAGTCGGTGCCCGAGGCGCTCCACATACTCCATTTCTCGCCGAAGCATGCCTCGAAAGTTGCAGAAAAAGTCCTCCGCTCGGCGGTCTCGAACCTGCAGAACAAGGATGAGGGGGGGCGCCTGGAGCCGGAGCAAATCGTGGTGAAGAGCGCCTCCGTGGACGGTGGGATGACAATGAAGCGGATCAGCCCCGCCCCGATGGGGCGTGCCTTCCGCATCCGGAAGCGCTCGAACCACGTCACAATCGTCGTGGCGGCGCCGGATAAGCCGGACAAGAAAGACGTGAAGCAGGCGAAGAAGGCCAAAAAGCCTGCAAAGGAATCGAAGGTAGGATCGAAGGCAGGATCGAAGGCAGGAAAGAGCGGCGCGAAACAGAAAACCCCCGCTGACACCAAGTAGGACGTTCACACTGGAGGATATTTGGGACAAAAAGTAAATCCGATCGGCCTGCGCCTGGGCATCATTCGTTCGTGGGATTCGAACTGGTATGACGAGAAATCGTTCGCGAGCAAGCTCGCCGAAGATACGACGATCCGGAATTACGTCCGGAACCGGTTGAAGAAAGCCGGGATCTCGCGCATCCTGATCGAGCGGACGCCGAAGCGGGCGGTCATCACGATCAACACCTCGAGGCCGGGCATCGTCATCGGCAGGAGCGGGAAGGAGATTTCCCAGCTCGAAGAAGAGCTCAAGAAGATAACAAACAAGGAAGTCAAGATACTCATCAACGAGATCAAACGCCCCGAGCTCGACGCCTACCTCGTGGCGGAGAATATCGCCCAGCAGCTCGAGGGGCGCATCGCCTTCCGACGTGCGATGAAAAACGGCATCACCGCCGCAATGAGGATGGGGGCGGAGGGGGTCCGCATCATGACCTCCGGTCGGCTGGGCGGCGCCGAGATGTCGCGGCGCGAGCAGTACAAGGAAGGGCGCATACCGCTGCACACGCTCCGTGCCGAGATAGATTATGCGACGGCGACCGCACGGACGGTGTACGGCGCGATCGGCGTGAAGGTCTGGATTTGCAAGGGCGAAGTGCTTGACGCTCAGCAAACCATGCAGGCCCCTCCCCGCCGCGGACAACAGTAAGCGATAACGACGGAGTAGTCTCCCATGTTGATGCCGAAGAGAGTCAAGTACAGGAAAGCGCAGCGCGGGCGCATGCGGGGAAAAGCGACCCGGGGTTCGAACGTGGATTTCGGGGACTTCGGGCTCAAGGCGCTCGAACCCGCGTGGATCACGCAGCGCCAGATCGAGGCGGCCCGTGTCACGCTGACAAGACTGATGAAGAGGGAGGGACGCGTCTGGATCCGGATCTTCCCGGACAAGCCGGTCACGAAGAAGCCCGCGGAGACCCGCATGGGAAAAGGGAAGGGCGCCCCGGAATACTGGGTGGCCGTGGTGAAACCGGGCCGCGTCATGTTCGAGGTGGGAGGCACCACGAGGGCGACCGCGGTCGAAGCTCTGAGGCTCGCCTCGCACAAGCTTCCGATCAAGACGCGTATCAGCGTCAGACCCGATTACGACGGGAAGTGACAGGAAAGGACGCTCCATGAAAGCAGCCGAACTCAAGGATCTCTCGATTGACGAACTCAGGAAGCGCCTCGCGGATGAAGAGGAGAGCCTGGGGAACCTCAGGTTCCAGCTTGCGACGAGCCAGCTTGAAAGCCCGATCCGGGTCCGTTCCGTCCGGCGCGACATCGCCCGGCTCAAGACGTTTATCAACGAGAAACAGCGGGCTGCGGCCGCACCCACAGCGAAAAACAAGGTGAAGACACCATGAGTGACGAAGTCCGGACAGCACCAGCGGCGAAGCGCACGACCCGCCGGAAGACCCGTGTCGGCAAGGTGGTGAGCAACAAGATGGAAAAGAGCATCCTCGTCGCAATCGAGCGCCGGGTGCCCCATCCCATCTACCGGAAGTACTTCAGGAGGACGACGAAGCTCATGGCGCACGACGAGAAGCGCGCCGCCGGCGTCGGCGACACGGTCAAGATCATGGAGACACGCCCCGTCAGCAAGCTGAAGCGCTGGCGTCTCGTCGAGATCCTGGAAAAGGCGAAGTGAAACCCGTACACGGAGTCCACCAATGATTCAAGAAGAGACAAACCTGGTCGTCGCCGACAACTCCGGCGCGAAGAAAGTCCGCTGCATCCGGGTGCTTGGCGGATCGGACCGCCGGTACGCGGGATTGGGGGACGTGGTCGTGGTGGCGGTAAAGACCGCGATCCCGGGGGCGACCGTGAAGAAGGGGGAAGTGGCCAGGGCGGTCATCGTCCGCACCAAGAAGGAGACCCGTCGCAAGGACGGTTCCTTCATCCGGTTTGATGAAAACGCGGCCGTGCTCATCAACGAGCAGGGGGAGCCGCGCGGGAGCCGCATTTTCGGCCCCGTCGCCCGCGAGCTTCGCGAAAAGCAATACATGAAGATCGTCTCGCTCGCGCCCGAAGTGCTGTAACGACAATCGAGGAAGACGCATGAAGATCAGGAAGAACGACAACGTGATGGTGATCGCCGGCAATTCCCGCGGCAAGAGCGGGAAGGTTCTCAAGGTCTACCCGGAAAAGGAGCGGGTGATCATCGAGGGGGTCAATATCATGAAGCGGCACAGCCGCCCGAGCCAGAAGAATCCGCAGGGGGGGATCGTGCAGCGGGAGGCTCCCATCCACGTGTCGAACGTCATGCTGATCGACGCCAAGACAAACGAGGTCACGCGCATAGGGACGAAGATTGTGACCGATCCTGCGACCGGGAGGAAGAAACGCCTTCGCGTCTCGAAGGCCACCGGCGAAACGATGTGATACACTATTAACCCGAAGACACAGCAGCCCTCATGAGCGACGAGAAACAGAAAAACCCGAAACCGAAGGGGGCGCCAAAGGCGTCCGGGGCGCCACCGAAAGCGCCAAAGCCGCCGAAAGGTGAGCCTGGGGCGCCACCCAAGGCGCCACCGAAAGAGCGGAAGCCGAGGGAGCGTGTGGTCGCGCGGCTCGCGGAGACCTACAAGCGGGACGTCATCCCCGTCCTTATCAAGCGGTTCAAATACAAGAGCGCCATGCAGGTGCCGCGTCTTGAGAAAGTTGCAATCAACATCGGTGTGGGAGAGGCGACGCAGGATGCGAAGCTCGTCGAGGCCGCCGCGCGCGACCTGGAAGCCATAGTCGGGCAGAAGGTCGTGATCACGAGGGCCAAGAAATCCATCTCCAACTTCAAACTGCGCGAAAAGATGCCGATCGGCTGCCGGGTGACCCTCCGCCGGGCGCACATGTACGAGTTCCTGGACCGGTTTATAAGCGTGTCGGTCCCGCGCATCAGGGATTTCCGGGGCCTCTCGGACAAGTCGTTCGACGGCCGGGGTAACTACACGATCGGCATCAAGGAACACACCGTGTTTCCGGAGATCGACGTGGACAAGATCACGAAGGTTTTCGGAATGGACATCACCTTCGTCACGACGGCGAAAACCGATCAGGAGGCCTACGAGCTCCTGAAGGCCTTCGGGATGCCCTTCGTGAAGCGGCAGGAAGTCATGGAAACGCCTACAACGTAATCAGACAGGAGCCCACACGGCATGGCAAAGACCAGTTCGAAAGCCCGCCAGGCGAAGCGTGAACGCATGGTTCTGAAATATGCGGCACTCCGGAAGGAGTTGAAGGAGAAGGGGGACTACGTCGCCCTGCGGCAGCTCCCGCGCGACAGCTGTCCGACCCGGCTGCACAGCCGCTGCGTGGTGACGGGCCGCCCCCGCAGCTTCATGCGCAAGTTCGGCGTCTCGCGGATCGCCTTCCGCGAGCTCGCGCTCGACGGTAAAATCCCCGGCGTCACCAAGGCAAGCTGGTGACGAGGGTCGTTCACATTTTGTTCCAGTCAGTTGCAGAAGAGGTAGCCTCATGACAATGACCGATCCCGTCGCCGATTATCTCACCAGGCTGCGCAACGCCATCCAGGCGAAGCACAAGCGGGTTGATGTCCCGGCGTCGACACTGAAGCGCGAGCTGACGAAGCTGCTCGTCGCGCAGAAATTCATCGCCTCCTTCACCGAGATCAAGGAGTCGGCCCAGGGGATTCTCCGCATCCAGCTGAAGTACAACGACGGCCAGCCGGTCATCGCGGGACTCCGGCGCGTGAGTAGGCCCGGACTGCGGCACTATGTCGATGCCGACGGGATCCCGCGCGTGCTGGGCGGACTGGGCGTGGCGGTCATCTCCACCCCGAAAGGACTCATGACGGACAAGCAGGCACGGCTCGCGAGGATGGGCGGGGAAGTGCTCTGCGAGGTCTGGTAACCAAGGAGATCAGAACGTGTCACGAGTTGGCAGAAAACCGATTCCCATCGCCGCGGGAGTAAAAGTGGCGCAGAGCGGGAGGACGATCACCGTGGCGGGGCCGAAGGGCCAGCTGGCTGCGGATGTCCATCCCGATATCAGCGTGGAGATCAAGGAGAACACGATCCTCGTTGCGCGCCCCTCCGACCTGAAACATCACCGGGCGCTGCACGGGCTCTGGCGCGCGCTCCTGGCCAACATGGTCAGGGGAGTGACCGAAGGCTACACGAGGAAACTCGAGCTCGTGGGGGTCGGCTACCGCGCAGAGCTCAAGGGGAAGAAACTCCAGCTTCTGCTCGGGTTCTCCCACCCGATTCTCTTCGCCCCCCCGGAGGGGATCAAGATCGAGACGCCGAGCCAGAACAACATCACGATAAGCGGCATCGACCGCGCGTTGGTGGGGCAGGTCGCGGCAAAGATCCGTTCATTCCGGCCGCCGGAGCCCTACAAGGGGAAAGGCGTGAAGTACGAAGGCGAGTACGTCCGCAGGAAGGCCGGCAAGGCTGCGGCGGCGAGCGGAGCCAAGGTATAATGTCATCGACCGGGAATTGACGCAATGATCACCAAGAAAAAAATCGAGCACCGGAACCGCCTGAAGGTGCACATCCGTCTCAGGATCACCGGAACTCCGGAGCGCCCGAGGTTGACGGTCTTCCGGAGCCTCAGGAACGTCTATGCGCAGATCATCGACGACACGACGGGAAAGACGCTCGTCGCCGTGTCGAACCTGTCGAAGCCGGAACGGGAACAGTTCAAAGAGCTGAAGGGGCAGACCGCGAAGGCGAAACTGGTCGGCAAGATCGCCGCGCAGAAGGCGGCCGAAAAGAAAATCACGCAGGTCGTGTTCGACAGGAACGGTTACCTGTACCACGGCGTGGTAAAGGCGATGGCGGATGGCGCGCGCGAGGGTGGCCTGAAGTTCTAAAGAACCCCCCGCTGAAAATGGGGAGAACCCGGCGCCGCAGGCGTTTGTCGGGTCGTCTAATGGCAGGACAGCGGCCTTTGGAGCCGTGAGTAGAGGTTCGACTCCCCTCCCGACAGCAGGACACAGCGGGGAGCATTTCATTGAAAGAGAGGGACAACGTTGGCACGTATCAAAGCGAGTGAACTGGAGTTGAAAGACAGGCTCGTCCACATCAACCGCGTCGCAAAGGTTGTGAAGGGGGGGCGCCGCTTCAGCTTCAACGCCATCGTCGTCGTCGGCGACGGCAGGGGCCATGTCGGTATCGGCCTCGGGAAGGCGAACGAAGTGGCGGACGCTATTGCCAAAGGCGTGGATGACGCGAAAAAGAACGTCGTTCTCGTGCCGATCGTGAACGGGACAATCCCGCACCCGGTGATAGGCAAGTTCGGTGCGGGTCGGGTGCTGCTGAAACCTGCCTCGCCGGGAACGGGCCTTATCGCGGGGGGAGGCGTCCGTGCGGTGCTCGAATCGGCCGGGGTCCGCGACGTGCTGACAAAGTCTATGGGATCTTCCAACCCCCACAACGTGGTCAAGGCCACGATGGCGGCGTTACTCAGCCTCGTGGATGCGAAATCCGTTGCGTCGCGCCGGGGTATGACTATACACGAACTGTTCGGGGCCGCCGCGGCTCCGGCATCGAACTAAGAATCACGGGTCGCCCCTATGGCAAAGAAGCTGAAGATCACGCAGACCAGGAGCATCATAGACCAGATCGAACCGCAGAAGCGCACAATAAAGGCGCTGGGTCTCGGCCGGCCGAACTACTCGGTGGTCAAGAACGACACGCCGCAGATCCGCGGCATGATACGCAAGGTGATCCACCTGGTGCGTGTCGAAGAGGTCTGACGGTCATTGCGCGCCCTCTTCTTTCGGGGCGCGCAATCCACAACGAAAAAAGTATTCTGCCAGCACCAGGAACGAAACAATGGCCAAAGACATACTCAGCAACATGAAGCCCGCCCCGGGATCCCGCAAGAAGCGGAAGCGGATCGGACGCGGACAGGGCTCGGGACACGGCGGGACCTCCACGCGCGGCCACAAGGGTGCCGGTTCGCGCTCCGGGACGCGACACAGGGCATGGTTCGAGGGGGGGCAGATGCCCCTCGTCCGCCGCATTCCCAAGCGCGGTTTCCACAGCCCTTTCAGGGTGGAGTACCAGGTTGTCAATATCCAGACGCTGCAGAAGCTGGCGACCGACGGAAAAGTGACGGGAGGAGTCGTGACTCCCGAGCTCCTTGCGAAGCTCGGCGTGGTCAAAGGGTCCGCGATTCCGGTGAAGGTGCTCGGCACGGGCGAGATCACGGCGAAACTCGAGATCGCGGCGCACGCGTTCAGCAAATCCGCCGTCCGGAAAATCGAGACCGCCGGCGGCAAGGCTCAGACGATAAGCTCAACTCCGAAGACGAATGGCTAATATCGCCGAAAGCATACGCAATGTCCTGAAGATACAGGAGCTCCGCACCCGGCTGATGTTCACTGCGGCGCTTCTGATCGTTGTCCGGATAGGCGCCCACGTGACGCTGCCGGGTGTCGACGCGCCCCTCCTGGCGCGGGCGGAGGCCAGCCAGGCCGCCAACACGCTGTTCGGACTGTACGACCTGTTTGTCGGCGGCGCGTTCAAGAACGCGGCGATCTTTGCGCTCGGGATCATGCCGTACATCAGCTCCTCGATCATTCTCCAGCTTCTCGGGGCGGTTGTGCCGTACTTCCAGAAACTTTCGAAAGAAGGGGAAGAAGGACGGAAGAAGCTGAACCAGCTCACACGGTACGGCACCGTGGTCGTGGCCGCCCTGCAGGGATGGGGTGTGAGCGTGCGGCTGACG
>Ga0182011_10000414_pt1 | contig 37038 bp, 32 predicted proteins | sample 711E1DmetaG_FD_120481 | JGI IMG/M metagenome (GOLD analysis project Ga0182011, IMG submission 120481) | Permafrost microbial communities from Stordalen Mire, Sweden - 711E1D metaG | ecosystem: Environmental > Terrestrial > Soil > Wetlands > Permafrost | place: Sweden: Stordalen | collected...
AGGCCCTGTTCTTCCATTTCATTTAATTCCTCTTCTGCAATAAACCGTTCCAATTGATTAAAGGCTTTTTTAAAACTAAGAAACCGTTGATGCCACCGTATATCTTCTTTTTTATCTTCCATCCCTTTCATGTATATAATACTCAGACAAATTTAGGAAAATCCGTATAAATCAATACACTGTATAAGTACAGCTTCTTACTACCTACTTCTTACTCAAATACCTTCAGCCATCTGCCATCCGCCACATACTGCTTACTTCTTGCTATTTACTTCTTACTGCTTACTTCTGCCATCAGCCCTCTGCCTACCGCCTTTATCTAAATCTATCCTGATACTCCGGATTCTCTTTCATTATATTCACACTATCCGGGTAGTTTTCAATAAACCACACCATAAATGCAGTTACATCAATTTTATCTCTCAGCATTTTTTGTCGACGATTTTGAAATTCTTTCTCCAGATCAAGTAGAGATAATAGTTCATTTATCTTATCAAAAAGTCTATTCTGTGAATCTGTAGGGATACCGAAGGTCAGACCGTAAACATTCTCCAACTCATCAAGAACACTTATTCTGCCGGCAAAATCACTAAACCGGATTGAAGGGACACCCAACATCGCAGCTTCCATAGACATAGACTGGCTGTCGCTTATTAACATGGTCGCATTAGCCAGAACTTGCTGCACCTCAGTAGGGTTGATTTTTAGTTCAAATGGTTTCAATGACTCATCTAAAGTACCCTCTGATGAAATATAAACCGATCCCTTATTCAGCAAAAGGGGTATGATTCTCTGTATAATTTGAAATGTAAAACCAGAAATACCTGCATCATGGTAGGCATCGAGCCTTGAGGTTCTTATTAAAAAATAAGGCTGCTTAAATATTGCAGCCTTTTTACTAAATCGTCCCGGATGAAGATAGGCCAACTTCATATAGCCATTATAATGGATTGTCCTTTTTTCAAATTTACCAGTTTGGCACTCCTTAGGGGTAAGTATCAGGGAAGTAAATGGAAATGTAATCCATGCTAATTCTGGAACTACGTGGATATCGTCCTCAAGCACTGTAATTACCGGAATCCTTTTCAGAAATCCAATATGTGCAAGACTGGGATCCGTTCCTATAAAAATATCGTAATGCCTGTTTTTTACAAATCTGAATAAACGGTAATCTCTTTTAATTAAACCGGTTAAAATCCCTATTCTTCCAGAGTTACGACCTTCAGGCAGGATATTAATATAGGCTTCCTTATTCTCAATAAGCAATTTTTCAAGAACATCTTTTGATTTAATAATTAAATCACAGTCAATTCCCTTTTTTTTTAAGATATTGATGGGATTTCTGAGAAATAAATACTGGGAAGGGTGACCAAAATAGAAGAGAATCTTCATAAAAATCAAATCTTTTCTTTTCGCATTTCTGCCTGAAATACCGACTGGGGTTTATGTATAAAAATCTTATTTAAAACAGGCCTTGATAAAAAATTCAGGCTATCAATCAATTTATAACTGGAGGGATAATCATAAAAACTTTTATTGGGGGATTTTATTATTTTTTCAAACTCTTCTTCACTGAAATCAAGCTTTTTTAAAACATATTCCAACATTATATCTTTTTCGGAATCATTATACGGTTTTGAGGCTAACATGTTCAGAGCTTCTTCGCGTGATATTTCTCTGCTCAGTACCTGTGCGCTCAGCGTTATTTTTCGTTTATCAATTCCAAACTTCTCGTACAACCAGTAAGAAATGGCAAACCGGGTAAATAGATTCTCAAAATGATGCCCACCGTAATATTCCCATTTATAATTATCCTGTAGAAAACTTTGTGCTTTTTTCTTCTGATAATCGAGGTAATAAAACGGATAAATACTTTTTATTCCTTTTATCAGGCTGAAATACAACAAATCAGTTAGAGTATAATTAGGGAAAGTGCGAAGGTTAGACGTACCAAATTTATTATGAATAAATCTGAGCTGTTTCCCGTCGCCATAGGTCCATTCACGGGGTTGTGTTCCTTCACTTCTGAAATCATTGCCCCTTAAGATAAATTTAATTTTTTCGCGGTTGGCAATCTTATAAAGTACTGCTTTAATAGCAAGATCTGTAGGCATATCAATCCATGGCAGACCAGCTTTCATATAAGCTCTCAACAGATCTTTTACTTCTTCATAATCAATTACATAGGTTTCCAGATCAATATTCAATGCTTCGGTCATTTTACGAATGTTCTTAACCGAAATGTCACTGTTCCAACCATTATCTAAGTTCACTGCCAATGGATGTAATCCATATTCCCTTGCAAGAAACAATAAATAACTGCTATCGGTTCCCCCGCTTACTCCAATTATACAATCATATTTGTTCTTATACCCTTTTGTTTTAATTTCTTTAACTAACGCATGCCATTCATTTTGACCCTTTTCTCCGCGAGGATAACCTTTGGTTAAACTATCAAATAGCATAGCATAGTTTGAAGCACCAGTTTTATCAAAAACTATTCCTGGGATGGACTCATCCCAAACTCCTCTTGTGCATATTTGGCCTTTTAAACTCATTGTATAGCTTCTAAAATTTGTAATAATTCATTTTTGTCCGGATAATTTATCAAAACTGCATTTCTTGAACCATGATACACAAACATACTTCCCGCTGCAGCAGCACTGGCTTTAGCCTGTTTAGTAACATCTGAAAAATCGGATAACTTTCCAGCTCCTCCACAAGCTATTACAGGGATTTTTACCTTTTCAGCAATATATTTTACTAACTCCAGATCATAACCTGACATTGTACCATCTCTGTCAATTGAATTAATAAAGAGTTCTCCTGCTCCCATTTTTTCAAGAGCTCTAACGTGTCGTTCAATATCAATATCCACCTGTTTTGAACCGTCGTTAATAAATATTTTATATTTACCTGAAAGATTTTTTTTGACGTCTATAGCTGCCACAATACTCTGGTTCCCAAATTGCCGTGAAGCTTCTGAAATTAAACCTGGAGATTTAATACAAGATGTATTTATAACTACTTTTTCAGCTCCTGCTGAAATGAGATTATGGATTTGTTCAATCTTTGTTATCCCCCCGCCTACGGCAAAAGGCATATAGGCTTCTTCACCAATTGATCTTACCAGGTCAGATGAAATGCAACGATTTTCAAGAGTTGCAGTAATATCAAGAAAAATCATCTCATCTGATTCAAAGTCGTTAAAAATATGAACTGCATTTATCGGATCACCTATATACCGGGCCCTTCTTTTATCAAATCTAATGGTTTTTACAAGACCTTTCCCTTTTAGCGTTAATATGGGGATGATTCGGGGACGGAACATAAATGAATTTGAAAATTTAAAAATTAAATAATTTGAAAATTAGGAATGGAATAGAACTCTCAATAGGATTCTGCTATTCAGATACTTTTTAAATCAACAAAATTTTTCAGAATCTGTAATCCTGCTTTATGACTTTTTTCGGGGTGAAACTGTAGTCCATAGATGTTCTCTCTTTGTATACCTGAATGAAAAGTGACACCATAATTTGTTTCGCAAATTACATCAACCGGACTATTGCAAATTACAGCATATGAATGCACAAAGTAAACCAATTCGTTGCCTGAGCAAGATAATAATTCTGAAGGATTCCTGATTATCAGGTTGTTCCAGCCGATATGAGGTATTTTAAAATTTTCAGGGATATCCAGATTTTTAAAATGTATTGTTTTAGCTTTAATAAAATCAAGTCCTTCCACATCTCCTTCTTCACTATAAGAAGTTAATAACTGCATACCGAGACAAATACCCAAAATTGGAATTTTCTTTTCATTAACCTGTTTATAAAGGCTTTCCATGAATCCGGCAGATCTTAAATTAATCATACCTTTTTTAAAATCTCCAACACCAGGTAAGATTATCTTGCTACACTTTTCAATCCCAGTAGGAGAATCAATAACCTGAACTTCGGCCCCTACCCGTTTAAAAGCTTTATAAACTGAATGAAGGTTCCCCATTCCGTAATCTATAATTGCGATCATAATAAATAACTTAACTAATAAATTTGCTAAACTACAATTCTAAATATTCCCATTGCCAAAATTCTTTTGAAATTAAGCTTTTCGCATAGTTCTTAAACTTTCTTAACCAGAACACTGGCCAATTGCAAAACCTCTAAATCTTCAATACCTTATTATATACCTCAAATATTTTCTCCGCCACTGTTACCGAATCTAAACCTAATTCAGTAATCCGTTCCCGACCAATTGTTTGCCCATATTTTTTGCGGAATTGAATGGCAAGTTTTATCTTTTCTGCTACATCTTCGGGTTCATAGCTTGAAATAAAACATCCATCTATATTTCCCAGCACCCAATTTACATCGCCAACGTTGGTAGTAACTATTGGGCAATTACATGCCATTGCTTCTTTAATAACCTGCGGTGATCCTTCAGCTGGTGAGGTAACCAATAAAACATCGACAGCATTAAGCAAAAGATTAACATCTTCACGAGATTTGTTCTTTAGCTCCAACAATTGTGCCTCAGGCACCAATGACATTGCCATTTTTGCTAATGAATAATTCTTAGCCGGATTTGAAAAATATGATGGAAACAAAACATAGGTTTGATTTTCATTCATATTCAATCTTCTGTGTGCATCGTTCTTATCCATTGGGAAAAAAGTATCCAGATTTATACCACATGGAACTACAGAATAGTTCTTGGCTGGTTTGATATAAAGCTTTTCATAAAGATAAGATGAGACAAATATCCTGTAATTGGCCATCAGGCAGGCAAAATTTGAAATCAAACGTGTTTTTTTCTGATTAATATCTGAACCATGAAAGGTAATGATGGTTTTACAAAATGGCTGCATCACTGCAATGAATCCTGACAACCCATTGTGGGCATGAACTACAGCATATTTATGTTTTCTGAGATAATGCCATAACCTGTATCCGTTTAAAAAATATCCTGCTATGCCCTTGCCCTTTAGATAAAAAAAATCGAATTCTACACCAAATTTTTGAAGCATTATTACCTGCTCATAAATAAATGCATGATGTCTTTTAATATCGAAGTCAATTCCATCAGGGCTATTACCACTGCAAACTATTAGAACTTTATTGCTCATACTGAATTTAAGTGGTTTTAATAAGGCTAATTTTACAAAAGTGCAATGTGATATTTTGAAAAGAATTGGGAGGAAGAGCTTTTTAATTTAATCTCACATCAATGATTTTTATCATTGAAAAGTTATTCTCATTGAAAGATGGACTTTTAATCAAAACTCATTTCTCCAAAAAAGACAGACATTCCAAATAGAAGTCGTTTGTATCCAAATTTCATTAATCGCCTTTTAGGATTTTTTCATATTCATCCTGGAAACCATCAATCATCTTTCTAAAATTAAAGTCTTCAGTAATGCGTTTTTCCCCTTCAATACCCATTCGTAAACATATATCATTATGATCAAGTAAAAACAAAATTTTCTCCGCCATTTGATTAACATCTCCTTCTTTGACCAGATATCCTGTAACTCCATCTATCACTAATTCGGAAGTACCTCCACCGTCTGTTACTATAACAGGTTTTTTGAGGGCCATATATTCCATTACCGCGTTTGATATTCCTTCTGTAAAAGTTGACAGAACAGCTACATTAAAACAATTAATAATAGATTCTACACTTGATTGCCGTCCTGTAAAAATAAATTTATTCTCATGATCAGAAGGAATCATCGACTGAATTTTTTTCTTATCTTTCCCATCACCAACAATTATAAAGCAAATATCTGTTCTATTTTGTAATAAGGTTAATGCCGCTTTTATGAAAGTCGGATAATCTTTTTGCCAATCAATGCGGGCAACCATTCCAACCAGCTTAGGTGATGAAATATTGAATTTTGATTTGATATTTTCAATTGGTTCCAGCTCATTAATCCTATTAAAATCGAATCCATTGTGTACAAAAGTGCCTATTCTGTCTGGTACTTTGTAACAATTCAATCCCGCATTTGAATTTGCAATTATTCTATCCGAAAAAAGCTTAATTATTAGTCTGATAATTCGTGTGATATAGCTTGGTTTTGTCGAATCCTGGATACTGCCATCTATTATTTTATGATTAATAAATAATTTAATAATAATGACATGAATTGTTGCTAATGATGACCAGGAATGAATGATATCAGGTTTAATAATTTTGATTTTTCTATATATTTTCAGAAGCGATCTTAAACCAAATCTTTTTTCATCAAGTGAATAGAAGTAATCTATTTGATTTTCAATACTATGCAAGTAATATGCGTCAATATTTTTCACAATAAAAGAGATTGAATACCTGTTTTTTGGTAATCCTTTAATCAGTTCTGCCAGTTGTCTCTCTTTCCCCCCGACTCCAAATGACCCAATAAGATATAGAATTTTTATGCGATCCATCTGCTGTTTTGATTATAATTTCATTACAGTTTTTAATTGATTCTTTCTTTGCCGGCAACACTTAAATATACCTGTGCAGTTTTTGATGAAATTTCCTTCCAGGAGAATTCACCTTCATTATATATATTGCTTATGTTCTTTTTAATTGTATTGTAAAGAATTTCAGAATGCATAATTCTGATGATTGCATTCGTTAATGCTTTCCTATCATCAGGTTCTACCAACAACCCTGTTTCACCATCTCTTACGATTTCAGGAATGCCGCCTGTTCTGGTTGCAACAATTGGTTTGCAAAATGTGAAAACAGTTGAGACTACCCCGCTCTGAGTTGCTTCTGTATATGGTAAAACTACTATATGGGCCTGCAATAATAATCTGACTATTTCATTATTTGGAATATATCTATTGATGATTTCGATAGAATCCCCGTCAATATATTTCGTATAATCAAACCAGTAGTCTCCATTCCCGGCAATTATTAAATGTGCCTCGGGAATTTCTTGTTTTACCTGTTGAAATGATTTTAATAAGACTTCTATTCCTTTATATTTAGAAACACGCCCAATAAATAAAATTAAATTATCTTCTTCAGGTATTTTTTCTTTTTTAAATTCATTGAGCCATTCATGATTACCAAAAGGAATCATGTAAGAGTTAGTTCTATTCTTGCTAATTCTTTCAAATAATATTTTAGAATAATCTGAATGTAAGATATAGGTGGCATTTCTCAGTCTGAATATAAACTTATCAAGTGTTGCAGATAAAAAACTTTCCTCTCCAGAATGTCGCAATGGATCATGAATTGTTATTACAATCGGAACAGATGGTAAAAATGTTTTTATAAAAAGAATTAAATGTGTATTTACATTAAAATGAATAAGGTCATATTTTTCTTTTTTGAGAAACTGAATAAAATCTTTAATGGTTTTGAAGTTTTTCGGATGAAAATATGCCAGACTTCTCAGGTATAGGGCATGCAAATTAAATCTGGAATCAATATAGTTATTAAACTCATCGGCTATATATTGTTTCTTATTAACATTTAATATAAGTCCGCATTTTTCATTTCCCCATAAATCATCCTTTTCAAACAGCAATTGTTTCCCTGCCCCGCTCTGAGAAACAATTGCAATAAGGTCAATATCAATAGCACCAGACAAATGCTTTGCCAGAGGTATAATTTCTTCGTAACAGGTATTTGTAATTATGGCTACTTTCATTTATTGTTTTTAGCAATTATCTCTTTTTTGCACTCTGTTATATTTTTTTGGCAATAACAAACATAAAATCCGGAGTTAACCAGGGGTTTATTTTTTTTAATGCAGAACAGATAATCTTCCCGGTACGAGTTAATCCCTGCCATTCCCCTCCTTTATTTTTATGAAAAAAATGTGTTTCTTTCTTATATTTAAAAAGTGTATTCATTATAGTAACAAAGCGAATCTCATGACTTATTGGAACTACTTTTAGAATAACAAATCCAGAGTTCTTTAAATAATTCAAGAATTCTGTTTCCCTGAATGTGTACTGATAAAAAGGCGTAGTTTTAGTAGCTTTCCCCGAAAATTTTCTTACTACTTTCACAATACCAACTCTCAATTTCAATATACTCTGTAAAATATTATTGCATGGAACCGTGATAAAAAGAATCCCATTTTCTTTTAATATCCGATTGGCCTCTTTTAATGGAACCAAAGGTCCATCAATAAAATGCTCAACAACACCCCAGGACAGTATAACATCAAAACTTTTATCGGTAAATTCAAAATTAGTAATATCCCCCACTAAGAATTTTTTTTCCGGATAAAGAATTTTTAATTTTTCAATTATCGGTTCAGAAAAATCTAAACCCGTAATATCAAATCCACAATCGGAAAGATAGATTACCCATTGCCCCATTCCGCAACCTGCTTCAAGGATCTTAGTGTCTTTTTTTAAATAATTTAGTATTTGTGGAAGAAGAGGTGAAAATTTTACTCCTTCAAAAGGATCGCCATCTATTAGTTCCTGAATAGAATAAGAACTATTCTCCCAGGTGTCTGTCCAGAACTTTTTCTGATATGGTTCCCAATTTGTATTCACAATTTAAAATGGATAAAATTTAAACAATATTTAATAAACCCATGGAGATTAATTTAAAATTTTCATACTTTCATCTTTACATAATATTTCTAACAATTCGCTACCCTTTGCATTTAAATCTATTTCAGAAAGGAGTTTATTACGTTTATTCTGATTTATTACGAATCCCTTATTCAGTACTAGACATATTTCATTAAGTAATGCCACTTCATCTTTTGGCTTCACCATTATTCCTATATCTTCGCTCAAAAGGTCAGGAATGCCTCCTACATCAGTCGCAATACAAACTGTATTGCAGGCGATAGCTTCCATTAATACATTAGGTGTGCCTTCTGAATAAGATGGAAGCAAAAGAATATCAGCAATATTATAATAAAACAATAGTTTATTGTTTTCAACAGGTTCTTTAATAATAATTTTTTCAGTGAGTGCAAGATCATTGATTAACTTTCTCAATTCTGTAAGATACCCTCCCTTGCCCATCATTATAAATACGATATTGGGATGACGTTCTAATATTACATGCATTATATTTATAATGTGATGAATGCCTTTCCCATATTCAAATCTTCCGATGTAAAGCAAATATTTGGATGAAGAGCTTAATCCCAATTGTCTTATGGCCTGGTCTTTGGATATTGGATAAAAGAATTGCAGATCTAATGGATTAAGAAAATAATGTGCTTTTTCACCAGGAAATTTCAATTTATCCACCATCAGGTTAATTTCTCTTCTGCTCTGGCACAATAATTCATTTGTCATTTTTAAAAATGAATTCTTTAGCCTTTTTTTAACTAAAGGATAATTATCTATACTATCCCCACCATAAATAGGAAATATTTTTATCCCATTTCTCCTGCAGAATATGATTAACATGTCTGAAAAATCAATTAATATTCTTTTATTTTGCAAATAATTCAGAAGTAAAACATGAGATATTTTATTCCTTTTCAGTTCTTTGAATAGCGAAAAAGAGATTTCGTTTTCAAAATATCTGCTAAATATTTTTTTTGTGTTGAAACTTGGGATCCGTCTGGTTTCATGGCCATACTTGTGCCGAAATGCTTTGACATTAGATGAATAACGGGATAAATACCAGAATTCAATTTTAATGCCTTTGTCTAACAGCATTTTGCACCATTTATGTACCGGATCAGAATGATTTGCTAATATTTCCCTGTCAAAGAAATCGGGATCTTCGGAATGATTCCTTATCAGATCTTCAGAGTAAGTATCATAAGGAATTAATGATATAAAAGCTACTTTCATCGATTACCCTAATTTAAATAGTTTTCAGAATTTTGCAACTTATTCCCAATCTGAAAGTTTTTTCCATACTGGCCATGCTAAATGTTTACAGCTCTGCTACTTTTCATATAATCCAGCCCATCGTTCAGGTGTAACAAATTTAAAACCCGGTAACTTACTTTGATTACAAGTATAATTTATATCTCTTTCCTGGATGTCTTTTAAATATTTAATTTTGTGTGTGTTGAATCCCATCATTTTAGTCGCAAGAAAATCTAAATGATACATATTCATAGACCCCAGGAGTACATCGCAATATTTTGCTGTTGCGCCAAGCGGACCATTTCCTTCCCCGGCTACAACTCCATCAATAATGCTTAAAACCTTTCTCTGTTTTGTTTCTGCCAAATTTCCGGTTTTATCAGAATATTCCACCACTTTTGCTACATCAAGAATAGTGCGCCATAGAGTGTCATTTTTAATCCAACTGCCATTATAAATTGGCATTTGGACTTGTTGTGATTCTTCAATAGTAATAGGATATCTGATAAATATACTATTCCCGAAACCAATAGGAATTACTCTGAGAAAATTCTGAATTCGTTCAGACATTTTCGGTTCATGATCATATTGATCTCCAGAAGACATATACCCCTCTGTATAATGAGGCAGCCAGTATTTTTTATTTGTCAAGCCAATTAAATTCTTTAATGCTAAAGTCACTCCGCTGATCTTGTGAGTCTTCATTTTGGGCAGATTTATTATCAAATCTGCCTCAAGTATGCTATTAGCTAAATTATATTTGTGGTGGTTATCAAAATGTGCTTCAAGGGGCTTTTTATAATGAGGTTTATAAAATCGTAATTTATTAATACCCTTATGATTATTGAATGCGCTCTTCTCCAATAAATCGATAGTTGAATATCCTGAATTATCTCCGGGTAATGATTTTTTAATAAAAAGCCCCAAATTAAAAGAACGATTGCCTAACCTGAGATTATTGATTATTTGAATTGGCTTTACTCTGAAATCCCTGAGATCGACTAATTCAACCGGATATCCTCTTTTCTGGAATTCCTCAACAATATGCAAAACACCCAGTTTGCTTACTGTTTTGTCAAAATCAGAAGCTTCAATCGGAGAATCTGCAATTATTATTTTACCATTGTCTCCAACAGCTTTATATGCATATTCAATTAATGGAACAATGAGAGAATTGTTTGTAGTTACTGCTAATTGCCGATCTGAATTTAATTCAAAATGATGATCTTTAATAGTGACAAAATTTGGTTTAATAATAATTTTTGATCCTTTGCTGACCAATTTTCCCAATGGATTCCATTCACTATCTATTCTTTCCCCTGTAAGTTCTGATAATATATAATCAATACCATTCCTGATAATGCTTGCTGCATCAAATGGATCTTTTGGATAGCGTAGATTATCATCATGATAAATAGCTATGGTATCTTTCATAAAATTCTGATTATAAACAGTGATTATAAGTTGAACGGAATATTTGAAATAACAGCCTGATGCTTTCCTGTTTTTACCATTTCAATTGTTTCGGTTATGCAAAAGTCAATATTCATATCCTGGCCGAGTTTTTCTTTAAAATTAATTGCAATGGTTTCTTTCGTTTTGGTTGTTATCCCTGTTTTTCTTTCCGGGATAATAAAAACCTTAATTTTGTCAAGCGATTCCTGAACAACCTGAAACTGCCTTATTTCTTCTTCAAAATCTTTCAGATAATGTAAAAAGTAGGCTGTAGTTAAAAACATGCCATTTGTTCCTTGTATTACTCCTTTCGTTCTGCCGGTAATTTTCCCGATTAAAGGTAACCCACGACCACAAGAACATTTTTCATTTATTTTTATAGCAAGGTCGCCAATACGGTATCTGATCATGGGTTGAGAATAATTATTCAGGTCTGTAATAACAATCTCTCCCATTTCTCCCTCCTTAACCGATTTACCATCTTTCAGAATTTCTACAATCAGGTTTTCGGCAGTTATATGATAACCCTTATGAACCGGACATTCATGGGCAACTGTACTAAATTCTCTGCATCCATATCTGTCAAAGACTTCAGAATGCAGAGATTGTTCAATTTTTGCCCTCATTTTGTCAGAAAGCATTTGGGCTGAGGAAATGATTGAGGGGACAAAAACATCCTGAAGGTTATTATGTTTAATATAATCAGCAATAATTTCAAAAGCTTCAGCATAACCATCCATCATTTTAGGTTTATATTCAATAATATCTAAAATGTACTTCATAAGGTTTTTATCATTCATTTCAAATACCGGAATATATCTTCTGCCCAGAAGATATGAATCAATCCATTCTTTCTTAATCTCAAGTTCATTCATACCTATTTTCTGATGCCATAGCCTTATGCTTTTATCTCCGAATTCCCATCCGGTCCAGCCCCAGTATCTTAGCACTGCAGCATAACGCCAATCAAGCTGGTCTGCATCAGCATAAATATGCAATGGCATTCCTGTTGATCCGCTGGTACGGATTTTTAGTACTTTTTCGAGATTTATTTTATCAGATAACATGTACCCATTCCCGGAGTTTTTAATCGTTTCCTTTCCCAAAACAGGAAGTGATTCCAAATCTTTGAATGATGCAATATTATTAACCACAACCCCATGTTCATCAAATTTCTCTTTATAATAAGGTACATGTTTATAAGAATATTTAAGAAGCTGGTTTAGTTTTTCCAGTTGCTTTTGTTTTATTTGCTCCATTGATTCCCACTGTGTATTCTCAAGAAGCTCCCAATAATTAATACAGTCAGGAGACATAGTCCAATGATGTAAATGGAAAGTATCTTTATAAAATTCTATAAGGTATTTTCTATATTCTTTTTCAGTTTCCGTCATCATGATTATTTGCTCTCTTTATAAGAATTATTAAAATTTCACTTTCCTGAGATTTGCTTTCAAATTTGTAATAGAAAAAATATTCCCGGGATATGAAGATTTGACAAGCTTCCTACTATTTCAGATTTAGAATATCAATAATCCTTGTTTTTATTTGTTTTAAGATCCCTTAATAATTCTGCCACACCAACGAATCCAATATTAAATAAAGCATCAAGAATTGAGAGCCCGGGAATAAAATTCGAAGTATTGATCTGCGGATAATTTGGATGTTGAAAATTCTGAGCCTCTAAAGAAATACCTGCAGCATCAAATTTGTCTTTTTGCTGATAATTTTCTCCTAATCCTCCATAGAGATAAGTTGTTCCCCCTGCTTTTAAAACCAAATCTATTAACATCTCAGAAGCTGACGAAACAGGGTCTAATTTGGAACTTATTAAAAATCTGGTGCTAATTCCAATTTCCTGACTAATAGATATAATGAAATTGATATTTTTCTCTGCTAACAGAGAAGATTCATCATCATTATAAAAACATTCAATAAATTGAAAAACAGAGGTAAAGTATTTTGCTCTATTATAGTTTTGATGTATTGTCTGTAAATGTTTCTTTTTGTTAAAAACCTGACTTATCCTCATCTTATTTATTGGTAGAAACACATTACCGCTGGTATGTTCCAGTGGCAGAGTTAACCAGTACGGAATACCATTGGATAAGATTTGAACCCGTTTTGTCCACAATGAATTACGTGGGTTATTGATAACATGATCTAAAAAAATAAAAACATCTGAACGATTAATTTTATCAAAAAATCCTAACCAGGGAAATAGATTGGGCTGATGAATTGCAACAATTCTCTTTTTACAAATTACTTTATTCATCACAAACTAAAACCAAAACTTGAGTTAATTAAATGCATTATTCTTTTACCCCAGAAATCATGTCACGTAATCGGCCTTTAAATTGCGATAAATATGTTGAATTATTTGATTTGAAATTATCATCGATAGAATTAATATAAGAAATAATATGTTTGTATAAGATATTAACGTATTCTGATTCATTTTCCTGATAATGCATCGGGTGAAGATTTATTTGTATCATTCTTGTACGGCCTTCCTCTATAAAAGTATTTATATTTTTACCTCTGAATTCCATTCTTGAATCAGAAATATAATTATCATTATTAAAGAAAGGGGGATCATAAGCGTTCAGATATCCAGGGAAAGAAGGATATAGCCCAGTTTTTGAGGGAATGTGGAGACTGACAGAATTTACCTTTTTCAAGGATATGCTTTCTAATAATGTTGCCTCAAAAGCCACTTTGGTTATCAATTGTTCATCTTGTAAATCAGGGTATACACTTGGATCAAAATGTAAACCAATTTCAAAACCCATATCTGAAATTTTTTGAATAATTGCTTTATTATAGCTACTTAGAACATTATAAGTTTCTGCTGTAGTAAGTACGAAAAAAGTCGATGATAGATTTTCCTCTAGTTCAATTTCCGCCATTTTAAGTGCAAATCTCAAATCAAGATCAACATCATGTCTTAAAATAAATGAGGTGGTTTGATCGTAACAATTAAAGCTGCTGACTTTGCCAATAATTTTTAATTTCTTTAAAAAAAGTCTATACCCATTATATGTGAAAAAACTATTGTTCACAATCTTAATAAAAATATAGTTGGTTGGAGTTCATCTAAAAAAACAGACTAAAAAATTAAAATTCAATTTTTTAGTAGTTAATTTATTACTATTCTTTGATGATTAATAAAAAATCAATCCACATAGTTGTATGTAATTGATATTTAAAATGGGAAAGATTTCAACAGTAAACTAAAACAAAGTAGATTAATCCTAAAGCTCTAAAATCAATATTTTTGAATAGGATATATTATTATCAAAAGTAAAAAGTTTCATTTTCTCAAATTCATACGCTACAGGTGGAATATCTTCAGTGCTAAAGACAAAACTCTTATTATTAAAAATACGCGTAATAAAAAAATATATATTAAAATTTATTTCTTTTACTATTTTATAACCCAGTTTTAGAAGTTCGTCAATAAAATGTTTATCCAAAAAATTATTGTATTCAGCTACTTTAATTTCATCTAATCCTGCAATTTTCCTTAATCGATTCAATTCCAAAAGTTCTTCGTTAAAGCCTTCACAAATTATTATTCTGGTGAGTTTTGATTTCTTTTTTCTTAATTCCTTAAAAAACAATAATTGAGCTTCCTTTTTAAGGTTAATAATAAAACGTTGAGTAATCAGAACATTTTGCAGAATATCATTTTCCTGAATATATTCAAGACCATCAGTATTGATTACTGTTGCATTATTCAGTTTATTATCACTGATTTTCTTCTTTGCTAAATCAACAAATGTATCAATAACATCGACCCCAATATAAGATTTGCACTTTTTAATATATGGTAAAGAGTTATCACATGCCCCACAACCTATTTCTAATATTTCATCTGTTTCTTTAAGATTACTCAAGATAGCTTCACTTTCTAAAAACGGGAGATATTGATCACTATGTGTCAATGACTTTTTAAGTTCGCTTTGTTTTTTTGCGGTTTCTTCCCAATGAGATTTTAGTTTTGAATAATCCATATATCTTTGTCTTTACAATAAAACACTTATTATTTTACCAAATTAATCAAAAGTTTTATACCATTATTATTATGTTTATACCATTCAATAGTATCCTTCAACAAAACCTGCTCAACCCTTTATAAAGATTACTCTGTGGCTAAGCATTTTAGATAGATTGAATTATTGTTTTTGAAATAAATTTTACCTGTTCTTCTTTTAGCCGACTATATAACGGGATAGCTATTCCACATAAATAAGCTTTAAATGCGTTTGGAAATTCTTTTTCTGAGTGATAATGATATTTGTTTTTGTAATAAATCATTGCAGGTATACATTGCGCTCCATAGTTTGTTCCTACACCTTGTTTTCTCAAATTATCAATAAACTCATTCCTATTGATTATGCTATCCAACACCAAATGAAAAGATTGCCAGGAATGTCGTTTATTTTGAGGAACTTTGGGTAATATTATTTTATTTGTTTGGCTTAATTCATCAAAATAGATATTGGCCAACTTTTCTTTATAATTTATAATGGATTCTAATCTTCCTAATTGGCTGTTAACCAGAGCTGCCTGAAAATCAGTAAGTCGGTAATTAAATCCGGCTTCAACAAACTCCATTTTGCCATCTCGTATTTCTATGCCATGATTTCTCAGAATCCTCAATTTTCTTGCTAATTCATCATCGTCGGTAACCAATATTCCACCTTCGCCGCTTGTAATAGCCTTACGTGGATGAAATGAAAAAGACCCAACATTTCCGAATGTTCCCGTAAACTTTCCATTTTCGGTAGCCCCAAGGGCGCATGCAGCATCTTCAATAATTTTTATATTATTTATTTTTGCCAACTCACAAATTTCCCGGATATCGCACGCCAACCCGAACTCATGTACGGGAATAATTGCCTTTGTTTTAATTGTTATTGCTCGCTCAATCAGATTCTTATCAATATTAAATGTATTAAAATCAATATCAACAAAAACTGGTTTAGCACCAACAAGTTCAACCACATTTGCCGTAGCTATGTATGAGAATGCCGGAACGATGACTTCATCTCCCCTCCCAATTCCAAATGCTACTAATGCCAGATGCAAAGAAGCGGTTCCGCTGGAAACTGCTATAGCATGCCTAACACCAAGATATTGTGCTATATTACTTTCAAGTTCTTCAACCTTAGATCCCTGAATAAGCATACCTGATTGCAAAACGGCAACCACAGCATCAATATCATGTTGCTGTATATCAGGTACCATTAATGGAATAAAATCTAAATTTGACATTTAAAGAATTGATTTAAAATATTCAGCTGTAAGCAAAATGCCTTCATCTAAATCAACTTTTGCTTTGAATCCAAGTACCTTTTCAGTTTTCTCAACAGAAGGGATTCTTAATTCGACATCCGCAGAAAGCTCCTCTTTGAATACGATTTTTGATTTAGAATCCAGAACCCTGCAAACTGTTTGAGCTAATCCTAAAATAGTTATTACGGCTCTGGCATTGCCAATATTAAATGATTGCCCAATTGCGTTTGGGTTTTCAATAACTTCCAATAAACAATCCACAAAATCGTCAACATAACACCATGCCCTTATTTGAGAGCCATCGCCATTAATGAAAATATCTTCATTCTTTAAAGCTCTTTTGATAAAAACCTGCAAGGCTCCTTCTCCTGTTTGTCCCGGACCATAAATATTAAAAGGTCTCACGGTAACTATAGGCAGCCCATATTGCTTATAATAAGCATGAGTCAAATGCTCTCCAGCCAATTTACTTACGGCATAAACCCAACGGGCCTCCCCTGCAGATCCGGCAACAGTATTACTTTCTTCAGTCGGTTTATAAGCCATCGAACCAAAAATCTCCGATGTCGAAAAATCAATAAATCGTCCTTTTACACCGTTTTCATGAGCTGCTTCCAGGGCATTGGCGGTACCAATCATATTAACCTGCATGGTTAATACGGGATTGATGATTACTGTATCAATACCTGCAATTCCCGCTGCGTGTATTACAATGTCAGTTCCTTTCATGGCATCTTTCAATGTTGCCTTATCCAGTACATCACCTTTAATGATTGTAAGGTTCGGATGATTTGCGTATCCGCTATTTGTCAGAGTATCGCGATGGAAATTGTCGTAAGCTGTAATTTTGTTGTTGTCAATCAGATTCCTGATCACCATGTTGGCAATAAAGCCGGCACCTCCGGTAATAAAGATCTTTTTGTTTTTAATCATATGACCATTTTTATGCTATTTTATCCCCACTATATTTCAATTGGTTATTAAGAAGTTTATCATAAACAGCAATTGTTTTTTTTGCAATTACCTCTACCCCAAAATATTTAAGCGCATAATCTCTGCAATTTTTATACCTGTCAGGGTTTTCAAGAACTTCTATAATATTTAATTCAAAATCTGCCATGTTTTCAGGAGATTTCCCGACATGTTGTAAATCATCAAATGGAAAATGTTTAAGTGTTGGGCTGACCACAGGAGTATTGCAACCCATACATTCCAGAGGTGAAATTCCAATACCGGCAAAATCTAATTCAATAGAATCTTCAAAATTTGCCATCAAATAAACATCTGCGGCACTATAATAAACCGGAAGTTCAGTATCTCTGTTTAATCTGGGCAAAATTGTAGCGCCTGCTTCTTTAGCCATATTGTAAAAAGGATCTTCTTTTGATGCTCCTATCAAAATTAATGTAACTTCAAATTTTTCCTTTAGTCGGGTGAAAACACTAATAATATTATTAACACCTTTTGTCTTGTACAATTGCCCAACATAAACTAATACTTTTGTTTCTGAAGGGATATTCAATATTTTCCTTGCTTCTGTCTTTCCAATTGGTTTAATTTTACTAAAATCTATTCCGATACCTGTAAAATCTGATACTTTATTTTCTCCTATCATTGAGATCATATAGAGTCTGTCATTGATTCCTGAAATGATATGAAAATCATACCATTTTAAAGCAATTTTAAACAATAAATGCAATAATAAAAATTTAATATTTTTTGTTTTCCTGAATGAAAAAACAGGTGGATAGCTCCCACAATTTACAATAACTTTTGGGGTTTTTCTAAAGAGTAGAATATAAATATAAGCTTGAATATCGTGTCCCATGTGTAAATGAATAATTATCTGGTTATTCATAATTTCACTTTTCAAAGCCTTAATAATACCAAAGGACCATATGCCTAAGAGAGGATAGGTTTTTGCAGGAAATAATCTGCAATTAACATCTTTAACAATACGTGAAACAGGTTTTGAAATTTCTGTTTCAGGCCTCCAGAGCTCCATTTTAAACTGTTTTGAATAAGTCAAAACATTTCCTGCAACATTACTTGCCCATCCGGCATAGAAGTAATAATCGGATTCTATTTTCGGGAAATATGAATTGTAATCTCTTCCGTAAATGTGAATTATTTTATTCATCATCATCAATATAATCCTGATTCAATTCTCTTTTTGTATAATTTTTCACATGAACAGGATTAATGTTATTTAAAAAATAAGTTAACTCTTTTCTTGAAAACTCCTTCGTTAATATAAGAATGGAAAAATATACTATGACCCCTGCAATCCCAATTACAGGTATATTATACCAATTGGCCGGATTGAATATAGATTTTAAAAAAAACATTGTAAAAAACATTATCACGCCTGAAATTATATGAATCAGAATTACATAATTTTGTTTACTGCCTGTAATCCTATAGGCTGTTATATTATAGATCATCTTCGCAAAAATAGTTGAAATTAATGTCCCCATTGCGGCGCCAACAGCACCAAGACCTAATAAAGTAACCCCAAACAATTCTTTGGGAATGCAGATTAAGCTGAAACCTACGTTTATAACGGAGATTACTATTCCAAGAATAACAGCAAGCTTTATATGATTTGTTGCTCCAATCTGAGAAAAGTATGGTAAGGATATTGCCTGAAAATATATTACAAAAGACAGAACTATAATAATATCTGGTGTAGATTCCATAAAATCTTTCCCAAATAAAATAAAAGTAATTTCTTTTGAAAAGGAGATTAATAAGAGTATTATCGGAACCAGTATCATAGATGAATATCTTTCTGTTTTACGTGAAAACTCCCGGATACCGGAAAGATTACCTTTAGAATACATTTTAGAAATTGCCGGAAATGCAATACCTGAAACTGAATTAGTCAGGAAAACCAACGTCATGGGAATTTGAAAACCTGCAGCAAACCGTCCAACATCCTCTGTTTTACAAAAATATTGGATAAATACGGAATCCAGGTTCTCTGTATATTTATTTGTAAATACCAGAAACATGACGGGGAGCGCAAATTTGAAGTATGATTTAAAATATTCTAAGGTTGGCATTTTTATGGGATAACCTTTGAACATATAGAGATACAGTATTAATGTTACCAGGGCGCTCAATATATTTGACATAGCAAGCAGAACGACACCCAATCCCAAGACTGCTACAAAAACCCGGCTGATAACAAAAACTATTTTACCAATAAGAGAAGCAAAATTACTTTTGGCAAATTCCATCCTGGCGGAATAAGTATTCATCAGCGCCATTGTAAAATTCCCAAGTACAGTGGAAACCAGAATGATATAAATAACTATTTCATGTTCTTTACTTAAAAAGTGCTTATTTAAAATATACTTACTATAAAATATTGTTGCTATAACGATAATGACCATTAAAACATTTAGGAAAAAAGTTGCTGTGAAGTAGACTCCATTACAAATTCCAAAATCTTTCCCTTCAGACACTCTTTTAATATGTGCATCTCCGAATCCCAAATCAGCAAAGCTTTGAAACAGGCCTACATAAGCTAAAGCAAAAGCAACAATCCCAAGCACTTTTGCCCCCATATAATGTGACACAAAATAAAGCGATATAAATCCAATGAGCCTGGTAAGTATTATGAAATACATATTTACCGAAACTTTCATTGCATTATTTTTCGATGTCATAATGAAGATTCTTTTATTACAATCTTAGCTGATACCTTGACTGCATCGTTCAAAACATGGTAAAAGATGATTACTTCTTTCGTCACAGTACCAACTATAACAAGAATCGGGGAACCATTCAAATTATTACTTTGTATAGGCTTGATTTCGATAAGCCTGAATATAAATGCTTGAAATACTTATGTAAGCTGCTAAGAGCATAACTCTCGATATTCCATTCGTATCAAAACCCCAGAACTGTGTTGCGCTGTTAATGATCAAAACTCCGGGTATAAGCAGCGGCAAATTATGCAGAATGGTTTTTAAATCAGGTCTGTAGCTGAATTTTTTCAAATTTCTTAAGGGGGTGAAAAACAATGTGGCTGCAAACGAAATCAAAATGAAAAACCCAATTAATCCCGATTGAAGTAAATTATTTTGAAAGCCCACATGTGTGTCGCCGTAATCAAAATATAAGTCAGAATAACCTGCACCAAAAATAATTGTGCTGTTTTTAAATCCCTCCATTACGCGAGGACCTCTTTCAGTTATTCGACTTAATGTCCCTCCGGCAGTAAGATCTCCTGCAACTAATTCCTGTATGGTTGCCAGCCGTTTCGAAGCTATATTAATCTGGTTCCCAATCTGAGGGGTTATAAATATTATTATCAGAAAAAATCCTATAGCAATAACAAATGCAATAACCTTCTTCCCAAGTCTTTTATAATTCAAATAAAAATAAAATAGATACATTATAGTAAAACCTAAAATCCATGACCTTGTTCCTGTCATAAATATGCTGACATAACTTGTAATATTAACGGCAAGGAGGTAGGATTGTGAAAACCCACTGTTGTCCTTTCCCAGGAATAAAAGACTTCCAAAGAAACAAAATAGTAATGTAACAGCCAATTCAATTGGTCGCATTTCATCGCCGGTGAGGACCCCTTGAGTTGTTGAAATCAAAGGATTAAAATGGGCTACCAACTGTTGGTGATTAACCATATCGTAGATTTGTAAAATGATTGCTATGAATGCGAACGGGAAAATTATTTTAAAGAATTTGATAATATCTTCCTCTTTTTTAAAAATAAATATTGTTGAAACATATAAACTTAATACAATAAGACCTCTTAAGATCGGAATAAAATGGTTGCCGGATACTCCAAGCATAAAAGACATAATCAATAATATAATCAATAAAAAACCCAAATATCCATACCATTTCCTGTAAACAAATGATTTATACCTGTACCATTGGTTTTTATAAAAACTCTTAACTAAAAAAAGGAGTATGAATAATTCTGTAAAGCTGGTTGATACATTGGGAGCAAAAGTATATATAGGCAATCTGGAGGGAGAGTTAAGCCTTGTACCCGAAAATAACCCCCCTGGAGCTTCTAGAAGGATTAGAAGATATGCAAACCAGAAATAATCGTTTTTTGATTTCCATACAGGGATCAATAATAGTAAAAATATAATCTTATTAAATTGAGGTGGTATGAAGTAAACACCAAATGCTGTAAGAACAACTAAAATCAGTAACTGAAAAAAATATTTATACAGGTTGTAAAGTCGAATCATCTTGATTTTATTGATTCTGTTGTCTTCCGGATTAACCGGATTACAGTTTCCATGTTCTCTGGATAAAGTTGCAAAGTCAGGGTAAAACAATGTTTTTGATGAAAGCAGCCGGAACTCCACCCACCGTTGTAAACGGAGCGACATCTTTGTTAACAGCGCTATTGGGGGCAACAATTGAATGATGACCAATTGTTATACCGGGGTAAATAGTGCAATTACCACCAATATAAACATTGCTTTCTATCACAATTGACTTAGTTGGCCTGTATTTTTGTGATTTATTTTCCAGGGGGATCCCGTTTAGACACATAGGGGCAGAAGTATGTGTCCATAATCCTGTAGCGGGCCCGGCAATATGTACATAATTCCCAATGGTAATATCATCACTCCAGTCCAGAACATTATAAACCCCTATATAACTGTTTTGCCCAATTTTTATTTTACCCTTTCCAAACCCCATACAGATTACTTTGCTTTCAATCGAAGAATCATTATCCACTTCAAGATTTTCAACAAATGCATCTTTACCTATCGAAATATTATCTCCTAATTTTACTGAGTTTCCAAATATTACGTCATCACCAATTTTACAGTTCTTACCTATGATCAGATCTTTAGAGAAGATAATTCTTTTGCCGAGACGATTATCTGAAGAAAATTTTATCCTCAAATATTTTTGCCAGAAAAAAGATTTAAGAAAACCCGGGACTAATTTTTTAAATCGTGAATACATTCTGAGTTTTATTTACAATTCTGAACAAGAATCTCTTTTTACTAATACAATAAAATGGTATTATTTCTTTAGTAAAGCCCATCTTAAATTGGGCAATATGAGGTAACCGTTCCGGTTCAATTACACATAAATCATAATATTGTGCTTCTTGCTTTTTTGCCCATTTGATTGCTTCCCATTGAAGTAATTCACCCTGACCGAAATTTGGTACCTCGTTCATGGAAGCCCCCTGCCAATAATGCATTACATTTTTATTGCCGACTATTATAATCCCTGCTAAGGGTTGTTCTTCCTGAAAAGCAACCATTAACAAAGCATTTCCGGTTTTATTATATGCATTTAAAATTTCTTTACAATAATTTAAATGGGGTTCCTTTAGTCCTGCTTTTTTATACATCTGCTGTATAAAGTTAAAATATATTGGTAAGCCCTCGGTCCCGAATTTTTTTATAGTAATACCTGATTTCTCTGCCTTCCTTATCATATTCCGTCTCTTGGAATGAATCACATTATCAAACAATTCTTTTTCGGACTTACTTAAATTGACAAGTCCGGTTTGAAATTTTTTGCCCTCCTTCTTTAACTTTTCCGGAATTTCCTTCATAAAAGAAGACCAATACGTTAATGATTCATTTATGCGGATGGGCAAATTATTCCATAAACTTTGGAAACTTGTAAATTTATCGTCGAACACCCATCCTCCATAGGGAATTTCAAAACTTCCATTATTTGAATAGGTATTACTCAATATTCCTCTTTTAATAGAATGAACAGGACATATCCCAACCAATCTCTTGTCTGTATATGCAAGAAAATAAGAAAGACTCGAATTAAATATTTCAGAAGCAATTTCATTAAATTTTATTTCATGAAAAATCAATCCACTATTTAGTTCAATAAAATTATCAATCTCAGTTTTCTCTGATTCATTAATTTCATTTATGGATTTGCGGATTACTTTCATTGAAACTAATCGGTTACAAACTATTTAAGGTAATTTGTCATTTCACGGGCTCTCCAAACCGGTTTTATATTTTTAGTGCAAAGTTCAATATTTACTTCAGGCTTTCTTAGTATTTCAGGTGCGACATTTTTATTAAATCCATAGTTTTCAAAAATCGGATCTGTAAAATATTGCATACCACTAAAATCACATTTTCTTTCTTCAGGTTGAATAAATTTTGGCTTAATCTCATAAGGTTCAGAATAACAGACTTTTCTGTTTTTAAGAAATAATCCTGCTAATTTTGAATCCTGAAATTCTTTAGAAATTGGGACATCAAATTTTTCCAGTGAGTCTTGAGTAGCGTTTAACTGTCCACTGATGAAACAATACATTAAGGGCGCTTTTTTAACTGAAATGGTTATAGATTGTCCTCCTATTTTTTTTAACCAGGTGTTTTCAAAGGTATTTGCAAACCACCAGGCAAACTTACCTTTTCTCAAATTTTCTCCCGTAAATCCCCCCATCTCACAGAAAGGATACAACAAATCACAAGCTTCTGATCTGCTAACATAGAATCCTTGTTGCTGTAAAAAGGATTTTAGTTGCCTGGGAGTATATTCATATTGGAAAAATGGTGGGTCTATTATTTCTCTGCCAATTATTTTTTTTACACTATTCTTAAATCTTCTCAATAAATTCCTGTAAGTAACAAGAAAAGATAAATTGGGTGTTGTTATTATGGCAATTCCTCCCTGGCGTAATACCCTAAATGCTTCAGCGATAGGTTTATGGGGACCTTCTATAAAATGTTCTACAACACCTAAAGATATATAACCAGACAAACTATTGTCAGGATAAGGCAATGATGTTACATCGCCTTTAAAGAAATTTGCCATCAAATGATTTTTAACTTTCCATTGATTTAAAAAAATAATGGTCTCTTCAGAGAAATCAAGGCCTTCAATATCAATACCCATCTGAGACATGTAAAAGACGTATCTGCCCAAACCACATCCGGCTTCTACACTTTTACCATAACGGGGTGTATATTTAGTTATCCATTGCCGGCCACCATAAAAATCCCACATTTTCATTTCGTTTTCGGGTGATAACTTTTGCCATTCGGCTGCCCAAACTTTTTTATTCTGGCCAGAATCCTCAATATGTTCCATTTTTTGTAACTAATAAGATGCCTTTTGTTAAACAAAATGCTTCCAGGAAAGCTTTTTATTAACAATGCCCCAGCAAATAGCAGAAAACAGGCCCTGCCAAAGTTTAAAGGCAATTTTAATTTGTAAATGTTTTGCGCTACGTAAAGAACCCATAAATATAAAACTACCTGTATGCCGCCAAAAATAGCGTCTGAAAAAATTGCTGTCCTTATATCTCATTACCACTATTAACGTATTGCGAGCATCGTAGTATGCTTTTCGGGGCGACCATTTGCCAAGGGTCATGCTTTCTTTATGCCATATTTTTGCGAAGGGAGTATAATAAAACTTATACCCAGCTTTTTTGGCTCTGGCTTGCCAGTCATATTCTTCGCATTGAAGAAAATAGGTTGTGTCGTAACCTCCAAGTTTTTCATAAACATCGCGGCACACAAGCGTAAAAATATCGTCAATGAAAAATCTTTCAGAAGGTTCATCGTATTGACCTTGATCAATTTCTCTTGCGCCAATATGTTCCCCGTTCCAGCGTAAAGGGTGTTCGTATTTACCAACCGATTGTAACGTATCGGGTTTATCGAAATAATAAACTTTGCCGGTAATAAATGCCCGTAAAGGATCCTGAAGGGCTGCTTCTATAAGGGAGCCAATCACTTTGGAATCGGCCTTTACATCGTTGTTGGTAATGAGGGCAAAATCGGCTTTTTTCTCTTCAAAAGCATATTTTAAACCCACATTGAAGCCTCCGGAATAGCCTAAATTTTTGCCTGTCTGGATACAGGTAACCATCGGGTATGTTCCTTTTACATATTCTTCAGATCCATCACTAGAGCCATTGTCAATCATCACCATTTCGAAGTTGGGATAGTCGTTGGCGAGATAAGAGGTGATGCAATCATCTAAAAGAGTCTTTCCGTTGTAGTTGAGAGTCAGGACTATAACTTTAGGATAATCCATTCTTTTATTTTATAGCATTAAAGAGTACTTCAACTATTTGTTGCTGATCGGTTTCGGTTAAATTCAAATGCAATGGCAGGCTGAGCAAATGCTCCGAATAATATTCAGCTTGCGGACAGGTGCCTTTGGCATAGTGGTACATTATATAGTCAGTATTATCCAGGTAATGAACCCCTGGATAAATCTGATGATCGTACAGCGTCTGAATTACGTTATCGCGATTGGGTACAAGCACCTGGAAAAGATGACGTGATGATACACAATCGGGGGCTATGGACACAATTTTCAGGTTTGGAGTTTTTTGAAGAAGATTTATATAATTGTCAGCTAAAAGGTTACGATATAGATTATCCTCATCAAGATACTTTAACTGAACCAAAGCGATGGATGCAACAACAGAATTTCCGTGATATTTAAACCCTAAATTAGGAACATCATATCGCCATTTGTAGCTTCCCTCGTTTTTATTAAAACGTTGGTAAGTATCTTTCGAAATACCCATCCAGCTTAACTGACGAACGAGCTTGTCCGATTCTTCATCGTTGAAACAAATCATGCCAGAATCGGCCGAAGGGAGGTTTTTAACAGCCTGATAACTAAATACCGATACATCGGCCTCATGTCCAATATGTTTGCCACAAAACTTTGTACCAGCCATGTGAGCTGCATCGAGTATAAGTTTTAACTTATGTTTTTTACATATTTCTATAATTCGGCCATATTGCCCGGTATTTCCTCCAATACCGACATACATAACAGCCCTGGTTTTGGGAGTTATTTTTCGAACCACATCATCAGGGTCAAGACATAAATATTGATCAACATCTGCAAAAACGGGTTTTAACCGTTCATAAAGAATAACGTGATTTGTTGATACAAAAGTAATTGGCGTGGTAATTATTTCATCACCCTCATTCCAATTGTTTTGCATTTTCAGTTGATGAACAGCAAGATGCAGGCCTGAAGTATTGGAATTGAGAAAATGAGCGAATGGTAAACCGGTATATTCTTTCCATTTGTTTTCGAATTCAATGGTTTTGAATCCCATCCCGGTCCAGCCTTTATCGAGGCATTCTCTTATTTCAGAGAGAATTTCTTCTGTATGAAATTTAGGTACAAATACATTTATTGGCATATTTTTCTTATATTTAATTTATGTCTGTTAACTGGTGGAATTTTCTCTTTAATAGGTTATTTCAATCTCTTTTTATATAATAGGCACCTTCCAATCAGAACATTGTGAAGAATAGCTTTAAAAAACCGTTTAATCTTTCCCTTACCGTTTTTATTCAAATAAAATCGCTCCTTTAATTTCTAAGGGTTTCCCGTTAAAAAAACAATTCATTAATTGAATTATTATCATATCCCTTAAAATATTTATAGTAGAAGTATATAATGCCCAACATTCCATATAGGAAAAGAAATGGTAGTGCAGGAAGCATTCGTCGGTATTCGGTAGCTATGATATAAAAAACAGGTATTAAGGTAGTGAATACAATGTTGATTTTAAAGAATCTGGGATAATATTTAATTAATCCTATAAAGGCAAAGAGACTTATAATTATTACAGGCAACATAAGCAAGGCCGCCAGCAATGGACTGTTCTTTATCAATTCCTTCGTACCAATACTAAATATTTTCGTAGGGAACCAAGCTTTATAAAAATAAATACTATATTGTTCTATCTTTCTTCTCGAAATAAAAGGTTCATTTATGAGAGCATTTAAAGAGTCGGCCCTTTTCGAAATTGTACCATCATAAGAATGCTTAAATAATTCATTATCTGTCCCGTCACGTAAATCTGCAATGTAAGAAGAATCCATTTGCTCCTTACTGATCAATCCATAATATTCTGCTTTAACAAGTGATGAGTAATAGTCCCGATATTCAGGAGTAAAACTTGTTCCAAAAGATTTTAATATTCGAATGTCCGGGTAGTGTTGGTATGTTCTGATTAGCCATGGAGAAGCTGTTAATAGCATAACCATTCCTACAATTACGGTGGGAATTAGAGCTTTTATGAATCTTTTCTTATATATCCAGATAAAGATCGGTATTGATACCGCAAAAATAACATTAGCCTGGAATGTAAGATTAAGTAAGCCCCACAAAACTCCGGTTAAAATAAGGTATTTCGTTTTATCAAAAATAAAATATCGCAATAAAGCGTAACACATGGCAAGAGTTAAAAATGATTGAAGCGTTTCTCTTAAAATATTTGTTACATGAATTGCATAGGGATAATAAAAGCAAAAGGCAATAGCAATCAATGATGCATATTTAAAGTTCAGTATATTTGAAATTAGTAAGAAAAACAAGACACATGCCAATGAATCCAATAATGCCTGCATATATTTAGCTATTGCTATTTCGGGGGCATTGTTTAAAATTTTAAAGTTTTTGTCAATTGAAAGTTGTTCTGTTTTATTCCCAAATAATTTTGAAATATTAAATGATAATGACAGGAAAATCGGATAACCCGGTTCCCTGAAAAAGAAGTCTCCACCTCCATATACGGTATAACCTAAACCTTCGGAAAAATTACGAGCTATTTCGTGATAAACAGTTCCATCCGGGGCAATGGTATCAGTATGATAAATATTAATAATAAAAATTCTGAAGACGAATGCTAAAAGAAATATATAAATACAAATTTGAAATTTTGAACTTGTCTTGAGTGTCAATTTTAAATTCTTCATACTCAATTGTTTAGCTACATTGTTTCGATCAAAGTTTGGGTTAGAATCATTTTATATGTCTCTACTCGCAAGCTTGGTCGTGATAATGAATTAATCTTCGCGGTAAATACTTTATTTTTTAGCGGAAATAAAAATAGACTGGCTTAAATAATTTATGATAGGAATTCTTTCCAAAACTGAGCCCAATGCGATTATCGGATTGACTAGAAAAGCAGGAGTATCTGGCAATAAAAAATCTTTGTATTCAATCTTTATTGATTGATATCCGGCAATCTGCAACACTTTTTGCATTTCCCCTTTAGTCAGAGCCATCTCTCCCGGCTCAAGTCGGGCCCACTTTCTGAAAAAGGACGTTGTATGAAAAATCAAATAACAATACGGGTTATAAAGATTAGGTTCCAAAAAAACAATTTTACCGTTGGGCTTAAGTAATTTCTTTATGTTGATAAGAGCCTTATCAATGTTGCAATACAAATGGTGAAGAATTCCATTCCCAACTATATAATCGAATTTTCTTTCAGCTAATTGCTCCGGAAAATTGAAATCTACAACTATGTACGATAAGTTTGGTAACTTATATCTGTTTTTAGCTTCTGCAATGAAAGGTACGCATAGATCAGTTCCCAATACCTTTTTTTGTGTTTTAGTTGCAAGCATAAAAGACAATTCACCGGTACCACAGCCTATTTCAAGTATTTCAGAGGGATTATTTGCATCATCCATTTGAGATATTATATAATCACATCTTCTTTGAGTGCGAATATTTAATGCTTTGGTTGGCCGAAATCCCTGGTTGTAGCCACGATCATCTTTTAAACTTGACATGCTATTTGAATTCCAATTAATTTAAGGGCGCTTAGCTTCTACAGAATATCCAAGCGGATCTTCAACGGATCCAAAATTAAAAAGTAATGACAAATGAGCCACTATAAAACTTATAAACAATGCAGGTAAAAATAAAAAAGCTATTGGCCATCTGTAGATTATCTTCCAAAAAGGCTGAGGTTTTTTTAATAACCGCAACATAACGACCAAAAGTTTATTGGCAATCACACACAGATCATTACCACGTTCAGAAATAACAATTTCCACAAAACCACATTGATCTAAAAGACGATGAAGCCCTTCGCGTGTAAACCTATGAAAGTCGTTTGGAGTATGGTGTCGTCTTGCCGAAAATGGAATTGTGAGAATAAGCCGTCCTTTTGATTTCAGCACCCTGATTATTTCATTAACAAATGCAACCGGATCTTCAACATGTTCTAATACTTCTACAGAAAGAACAATATCAAATGAACTTGCATCAAAAGGTATTATTTTGCCATCGTAATAGATGATCTCTTTACGGGCAACAGTCATTCCGAATTTGTCTGCGCTATCTAAATCAAGTCCTTTATAGGTTGTACAATCAGGAAGCCATTCTCGCCAGGGTGATTCACCTGCACCAACATCAAGGATCTTGCCTTCTACGCGGCTTAAACCTGGCTTAAGAAAGGAAACGATGGTTTTAAGTTGTAAATCAACGGCGCATCGGAGCCAGAAAATAAAAGGATTCGCTGAAGGAGATTTAACAGAAATGGGCTTAAATGATTCAGAATGTATGATCCCATGGCTTCTACAATAATCGATTTTTTCCCCTGCCATTCCTATTCTTTGTTGGCTTGTATCTCATTAATAACCTTGGTTATATCTTTCGGTGAAGCATAGACCTTGCTATTGTAAATTATTTTATCCCTGATATATTTCGGCCTGTTTTTAACTTCTTCAATTATTTTCCCGATGTAATCTCCCAAAATACTAATAGAAATAAGCTGAACTCCTCCTAATCCAAGTATAAGGAATATAATTGTTGTAATTCCCCTGGCTCCCTGTGGAGGATTGATAAAATAATTTATTATATAAAAGATTGAGAGCCCTAACGTAACAATAAAGACAGCCACCCCAATCGCTTGAATATACTGTAAAGGTTTTGTGCTGAATGAAAAAATTCCTTTTTTAGCCCACCAGATGTTTTTCAGTAAGTTATTGGTACTTCGACCAAACAAACGCTCGGGCCTATGGTACTCCACTCCAGTTTGCTTAAAACCAACCCAGGCCCGTAATCCTCTTAAAAAAACATCTTTCTCGTTAAATGATAATATCTGATCAACTGCCTTTCTGTTAATTAATGAAAAGTCACCAGCATCTACAGGTATTTTTACCTCAGAGAGATTTTTAAATAACCTGTAGAAAAGTTTATAACTTAATTGCATTACAAATGAAGCTTCTCGTTTTACACGTTGCCCATATACAATATCGTATCCTTCTTCCCATTTTTTAATAAATTCATCAATTACCTCCGGTGGATCTTGTCCATCGCCGTCCATAAGCACCACAGCATCACCACTCGAAAGTTCCATGCCACTGAGAAAAGCAGATTGAGACCCAAAATTTCGGGAATGTGATATCCCCAATACATGTGTGTCATTAACAGCTAACTGAGCTATAACTGCTTCGTCATTAAAAGGGCTGCAATCGTTAATAAAAATAATTTCATAGTCATACCCGCTCTCTGAAAAAACTTTGGTTAATCGTTCATACATAATTGGTATAGCCTGATTATCTTTATAGCATGCAAGAATACATGATATCTTTTTTTCTTTTGCAGGTACAGATATATATTTTAATTTATGTGATGCTTCCTTTTCCCATTCAATAGAAAGTTTTAAACCTTGCTCGAACGAAGTGACAGCTTGCCATCCTAAAATTTTCTTTGCTTCTTCCGTATCACCATACCAGTCACTTAAATCCCATTTACGATTGGGCATACTGCTGAATCGGGGTTCTTCTTTAATATTAAATAGTTTTCTTGATAGGTCGGCAACATCTTCAATGGTTGTTTTTATTCCCGTTGCAATATTTATTGATGCTCCCGGATTAATCCGGCATGCCGTTAGTGCAGCCGTTACAATGGAACTAGTGCAATCATCAACGTACACAAAATCACGAGAGATATCTTTTTCTACCAGGTTTGGATATTTACCCCGGAGACCATGGGAAATAACTGATGGTATAAACCTGTCGCGCTCTTCCCATGGACCGTAGACAGAGAACATCCTTAGATTAACGCATGGGAAATTATGAATCTTGCCAAAATATTTAATTAAGTATGACGCGCCAACTTTAGAAACAGCATAATCGCTGTTAGGAATCAGTTCTGATAATTCTTTTGGCCCGGAGCAATTAGTTCCATATTCTGATGAAGTACCTGCTTGTACAAAAGCAGTACAACCATATTCACTGACTGCCCTTAATAAATTTAATGTGCCGATATAATTTGTAAAATGAATTTTTTCAACATTACTTTGCCTTGAATAAGCTCCATAAGCGGCCAGATTAAAGACCGTTTGCGGTTTTAATTTTTTTATTATCCGTTGCAATATTTCGTAATCGATAATATCCAGATTAACTAATTGTTTATTGGCTACACCTGCCAGCCGCCAGCTTTTTTGAGGATTACGGGAACATGCATATACATCATTGCGTATTTGATTGATACCATGAAAAAGATTTGCGCCAATAAATCCTGAAGCGCCAATAACTAAAATAGGGCCGGACAATTGTCTTACTTCATCAATCTGTTTATCCATCCAAATATTACGATAGATTATTTCACTATTCATTCAACATGCTTTTAATCGTTAATAATAATGATTCTACGTCTAATCCGCATTGTTGTTGATGATAAGCCTGACTGCCATATAACCCACCGGGATAACCGACAGCAAACAGGTGTTTAAAAGAGCATGTGACTTGTGCTGAAAACAACTTTAGTGCCAGATGTTCGCCTATGCCACCGTGTTGAACATGTTCTTCCATAATAAGTAACTTGCCGGTTTTCTTAATGCTTTGCTTTAGTTCCTCATTAATATCAACGATAGGCAGTTCTGAAACTACAAATACATCAGCTGACACCCTATCAGCTATAATAACATTAATTGCATTTAAAACAACCGGCCCCATTGCAACTATTGTAATATCGTTGCCTTTAAGAATATTTCGTATGGGCTGAAATGACGATATGCTTAGATTAACAGGTTTTATGCCAAATCCTAGTCGTAAATAAGATGGCCCTTTATATGAGAACATTGCATTTATTGTATTTTCTACATCTTCATTACAAAAAGGAATAAAGCATTTCATATTCTGAAACGAAGACAATACAGCAATATCTTCGAGTGCATGATGCGTAGCCCCCATTATACCGTAACCATATCCCCCCCCATTTCCTATTATTTTAACATTAAGGTTATGTAAGCAAACATCTAATCTGATTTGCTCAGTGGGTCTATAAACAATAAATGGAGCGATACTATAACAAATCGGTACTAAACCCTCCGTTGCCAATGCAGCAGCAACCGAGATCATATTTTGTTCTGAAACACCCATGTTGATAAAGCGGTTGCCAATAGCATCACGAATGTTTTCCAATGCCATAAAACCAAGATCACCTGTTAAAAATATTACTTGTTTGTCAGCAGTTGCAATTCTCTCTATAATATTAGAAAATTCTTTACGCATGCTTATTGATTCTCCTTAATTGCCTGTTGAAATTGTTCATCCGACATAGGTAAATAATGCCATTCCATTTTGTTTTCCATATATGAAACGCCATTGCCCTTGGTTGTATTGGCAATAATGCATTTAGGTTTATTATTATTAAAATCCAATTGATTAAAGGTATCTTCCAAACTATTAAAATCATTACCATTAGTAGCAACATACACATCAAAATTAAATGACTCCCATTTATCAACTAATGGTTCTAAATCGAAAACGTCCGTAGTCCTTCCAAATCCCTGTAAACCATTGTTGTCTATTATAGCAATTAGATTACTAAGTTTATGTTGACTTGCAAACAATGCGGCTTCCCATGTAGATCCTTCATCACAATCTCCATCAGAAAGAATAGTGTAAATATTATATTTTTTATTGGTAAATTTTGTTGCAAAAGCCAACCCTGAAGAAAGAGATAAGCCGTGCCCCAGGCTTCCTGTTCCAAAAATTATTTCCTTTATTTGTCTGTTGCATGGCGTATGTGCCGCTAAAAATGTTCCATCCATGTAAAAAGAATCAAGGAGTTTTTTATTGATCCTTCCCGCCTTCGCAAGAACAGTGTATAATGCAGCAGCTGCATGTCCCTTGGATAATACAAATTTATCAGCTGCATTTAACTGTTTAAAATACAAGAAAATCAAAATATCCAAACAAGATAATGATGATCCGATATGTCCGGCATTTGCCTTCTTGTATAAAGAAAGTAAAGTTAATATACAGCTCTTTCTAATTTCCTTTAAATTATCGTTCATTTTTATTTCAATCTCATTTTAATTGATTGCCAAATTTGTAAATTAATAGCGTTATACTTACTCACGATTTGTCTTAACTATTTTACTATAAGACTTGCAATGAGCAAAAAATTTCGTTTTTTGGACTCTTGCTTTTTCGAGCCGGTGTTTTAAATTGCTCAGGTTTTTTTTGTCTGGATCCCCGCCACAATCTGTCTTACCTGCACTGTCATTGCGATCCCGCAAAGCGGGAGCAGCAATCTCAATCAACCTTCCACAGTGCCAACTTTTGTCATTTTACTTACTTTAACTCACCCCTAACCCCTCCCAAGAGGAAATTCTTAAACCGCTTTCTCCTTTTTTCTTTTTACTTTCCCAATGGACTTATTCTTCCGTATAATACCCTTTCGACTTATCCGTATAGCCATATCTTCCATAATAATTACTTCCGTAATAATTATATCCATAGGAGTAACCATAACCATGCGTATAACCGTACCTCATTCCATAACCATAATATCCCGAAAGGTTTATGTCATTTATTAAAATGGCCATATTTTTAAGTTCGCCATGACTGTTTAGTTGCTCTATCATTTCGAGAGTATTACGCGAGGTATATCTCTGGCGAACTATAAATAGATTAACATCGACATAAGGAGCCAGCAGTAATGTATCAGTAACAATGGCAACCGGAGGAGTGTCAATAATAATATAATCAAATTCTTTCTTTGCTCTCTCCATAAACTTTTTCATTTGCTCCGTCTCGATAAGTTCCGCAGGGTTTGGAGGTATAGGGCCCGATGGTGCATAGAAAAGATTTTTTATCTGGGTTTCCCTGATTATTTCTTCATAATGGCAATTACCACTGAGGTATGTGCTCATCCCGGGGCTATCCTGAAATTCAAAAACCTTGTTGATGCGGGGTTTCCTGAGATCAAGACCAATAAGCAGAACTTTTTTACCGAGCATTGCCGTGATAGCCGCCAGGTTAATTGAGATAAATGTCTTTCCCTCAGAGCTTATGGTTGATGAAACGGCAATAACTGCCACTTTATTTTCCATAACAAAATATTTTATTGCAGTGCGTACCGATCTGAAAGATTCAGCCAGTGATGATCCAGGCTTTTCTACAACAGCTATTTCATTCTTACCTTCACTGTGACTGATATATCCTATTACAGGAACTTTTGTCTTTCTCTCAATATCCCTTTTATCAATTACCCTGTCGTTGAAAAAGTCAATCAGCGATATTAATGCCATCGGTAATATAAAACCCAGCATAATGGCAATTATAAGGTTCTTCTTTGCTTTTGGTTTAATAAGGCCCGAACTGAAATATGAAGCTGTATCAATAATACGGTTGTCGGATACATTTGATGCCCTGGCAATACCCGATTCGGAACGTTTTTCAAGAAGATAAGTATATACAGTATTGTTAAGATCGAACTTCCGCTGAATATTGATTAGCTTCCTTTCAGTTGAGGGAAGTCTGTTGATTTCAACCTCCACACCGGATATCTTCCTGTCCGATTCAGCTATTAACAACTTTAAGCCGGCAATACCGTTCCTCACATTCTCCCTTAAGGCTTCACGTGCTTCTTCAATTTGTCTGTCCATAAGCTCAAGAGCCGGTTGATTACCCTCAATATTGAAACCAAATTTTTCCCGTTCTTTCTGAAGCGTTGATAATTCAACAACAAGCCTGAGTAACACCTGGTCGGTTATTCCCATTACCGAAGGGGAGATAATCGTTCCTATGGCATTCTTAATATTAAGGTACTCCGAGAGGTAGTTGTAATACTGGAGCTGGAGTTCAAATGCTGTTTTCTCATTCTCAAATTTTTCGGACCTGTTCTGGATAAGTGTACCTTCACGGCTGAGGTCAATAAAACTGTTTTTCAACCTGAACTTCTCAAGTCTCTCTTCAGCAACATCAAGGGAATCTAATATCACTTTTAACTGTCCGTCGATAAACTTAATTGTACTATCAGCAGTCTGGTTTTTATTATCAATACCATACAGGATATATACATCCATTAGTTTGTTAAGATAATCCGCCTCCTGATCAATTACAGAACCTGAAACGGAAAGAGTAACCAGGGATGCCTCTTTCTCTATTGGCGCAACGGCCAGCTTGCTCCTGTATTCGCTGGCGAGGCTTCCGGGATCTGTAAAATAAAAATAGTACTTATTTGAATTGTTTGCACTATAAACAGATTCCCCGGGATTCCTCGGTTCAATTTTAAAGTCAAATCCAAATTTATTAAATCTTGCACCAAAACTCATTACGCTGTCAAATTTAATACCATCATTAAATTCAATTCTATATGTGTTCTTTGATAATATTATTATTCCCACATTTGGCTGTTTTGGCTCAAGTTCAAGTGAATCATATACCACTATAAACGGACATGTTTTGTACATCCTTGATTCCACAATTCCTCTTTTCCCGACACCAACGTAAACAACATGGAAATCCTCCTGCTCTTTCATAACCCTGTAATTCAGGCTGAATGATTTAAGAATGCCCATCTCATTTTTCAGGTTCTGCTGACTTTTAAAAATGTCTCCTCCCGGTATCACGCTTGCAGCATTGCTATTCATTTTCCCTAACTCATCATCCTTTATCAGCAATGTAGCTGATACTGAATATATTGGTTGCGAATACCTGTTTATACCATAGGCCAGCGTCACTGCAATAAACAGTGCAATAGCAAACCAGTACCAGTTGCTTATAAAAAGAGACAAATATCGCTTAATGTCGAGATTGTCGTCTTCGTTAAAATTTGGCTGAGGTGGGGAGGGGTAATTGGGGTCCATGGGGTGTAAGTGTTATGTTGTTATGGCGTTATGACGTTATGGCGTTGTGGCGTTATGATGTTATGGCGTTGTGGCGTTATGATGTTATGGCGTTAAAGCGTTATGATGTTATGGGGTTATGACGTTATGTTGTAGGGATTTAAAATATTTTGTCAGAGCGCTAAGTTTGTTGGAGACTTTTTCTATCTGATTTCTAATTTCGTTGTATTGATCTTCATTAATGTACCTAAGATCAAGGGAAGCAATAGTTTGATTCAATAATTCCATAAGACTTGAATATGCGATTGTCATGAAATTTGATTTGTCTTTACCAGTCATCCTGTAAGAACCTTCAACAATATTTGAGGAAACAGAAATTGCTGATCTTCTCATCTGATTAGTAATTCCAAATTTTTCATCATCAGGAAAAGTTCTGGTAATACTATAAACCATTTTCGTCAATTCCCTGGCATCATTCCAAACCTCTAATTTTTCAAAAGAATATTTCATTCCAAGTGTTATGACGTTGTGGCGTTATGATGTTAGGGCGTTAGGGCGTTAAATGTTCGAGGGTCAAGGGTTGAGGTTATAAATTAGTTATATATTTTTGCA
>Ga0182011_10000415_pt1 | contig 37014 bp, 34 predicted proteins | sample 711E1DmetaG_FD_120481 | JGI IMG/M metagenome (GOLD analysis project Ga0182011, IMG submission 120481) | Permafrost microbial communities from Stordalen Mire, Sweden - 711E1D metaG | ecosystem: Environmental > Terrestrial > Soil > Wetlands > Permafrost | place: Sweden: Stordalen | collected...
ACTTATTCCGACAGTGTATTCTGTCATTTGAGAGTTCCCTTCTGTGTTGTCTTCTGACTCATCTCAATACTGATCGGGACTCTCTCCTTTTTACACCCTTCTATGGGATTTTGGGACTGTAACGTAAGAAATCACCTGACTGGAATTAAGAGTGATTTTGTCGTAAAATAAAATCTATAAGAGGTAGAGAAACTACCCCGATAATGAAAGAGGTGCATTATGGTAAAAGATCCAGTTTGTGGAATGGATGTCGACCCAAAAACTGCTCCCAAATCGGAGTATCAGGGCCACGCGTATTATTTCTGCTCGCAGGGATGTAAAACATCATTCGATAAAGATCCGAAGAAATATGTTGCCAAGGCTACCGGTAGCCAAGTCGGTCATAGCCACTGAGGTTTAACTCCTGCAACATAATCAAAGTGGATTGATTTATCGAGAAACTAAAAGTCCCCAAAAAAGTAAGCGTAAGAATAAAAAGGGCTGTCCCGGGAAAATAGGGACAGCCCGATTCCTTTAATTCTTTAAATTCCAACGTTTGACGGCCGATTCGATGATCTTTCTGACGATATCTTCGTAAGTGTATCCAGCTGCACGGGCCGCATAAACCAGAGAGGCCTGCTCGGGATCGGGGTGCATCAGCGGGACCGGATTCACCTCCAGAATATAGGGGTTCCCGGCGGCGTCCATCCGCATATCCATGCGGCAAACGTCCTCGAGTTCAAGACAATGCTTGGCTTTAAGGGCCAGCGTTCTGAATTCGTCTGTTTTCTCGGCGGGGAGTTGAGCAGGGCAGACGCGATAGACTTCGCTTTCAAGATCCTCTTTTTGCTCATTCGAATAATATCCGGTGGGAGAAATGATCTCTACGATCGGTAACACTTCATCACCCAGGATGCCGATGGTGAATTCACGTCCTTCGATGTATTCTTCCACGAGGATACAGCCGTGAATGTTTTCCCACTCCCACTGTACCTGTTTCTCAAGTTCTGCCCGATTGTGAACCAGGGCATTTTCATTTATGCCGATGGATGAACCTTCATAAGCTGGTTTGACAAACAATGGATAATTCAATTTCTGATCTTTGAGTTCGCTTGGTTCGTGAAGAACAAAGAAATTAGCTGTGGGTAACCCCGAACAACGGAAGATACGTTTGGCAATGTGCTTGTTATGCGAAAGCGACATGCCTAAAACCCCGGCACATGTATAGGGGATACGCAATGTATCCAGAATGGCAGGCATTTGGGCTTCACGTGAAGCTCCATAATGGCCTTCTCCGGAATTAAAGCAAAGATCGGGTTTAAATTGTTTGATTTTTTCAATTGAGTCTATCCCTGCAGGGAAGTACTTTGCCTGATGACCGATGGATTGCAGGGAATCCAGGATCATGTTAATTGTGACTCGATCGTCTAGGTCGTCCCAACGCCCAGGAGGATCATCTGGGGAAACGGGTGCATCTTCCTTCAAATTTGCCAATACAGCTACTTTCATGATAAATGTCACTCCTGTTTGTTTTAATAAAACAAGTTGATTATAATAACAATTTGATATTCGACAAGAATCTAAAAATGAGCAAATTATTAACTTTCAATTCATGCATAGAGGATTCGCGAAATTTAAGTCAATATTAAGAGAACTGCGGTAAGATTTTTGTGTTCTCTTTATAGCAATAATTATTAACTGACAAAACGATATTGTTCGGAAATCCCTTTGAGGAGGAAGTACATGGTTTATGTATTGGTCGCCGCGGGTATTTTAGCCTGTGCAATACTCGCGATCAGGTCGAAAAGGTTGTTGGTATCGGCGATTTGGCTCGCAGTAACCAGCGCCCTGGTGGCTCTGATGTTCTACTTGTTGGGAGCCGTACAAGTCGCCGTCATCGAACTAAGCGTGGGCGCCGGGTTGGTCACAGTTCTTTTCGTCTTTGCCATCAATATTGCCGGAGAAGAAGGGATGGAGCTGGAACCAGTCATGCCCAAACCATTAGCCTGGGGATTGGTCGTAATTGCAATCAGCCTGACTATCTATTTAACGATCATGGGCGGCGGACTGAAGCTGATCCTTTCTCCATCTGCGGATACCCCCGCGATCTTGTGGTCAGACCGCTACCTGGATATTCTGCTGCAGATCGGCCTCATTTTTGCCGGTGTACTCGGCGTGCTTGGATTTCTTTCTGAAGGTAAACCAGAGACTCAAAAGAAGGACCAGGCATGAACAACCTCCCGGTTCCTTTAATCGTTATTTTTTCGATACTCAGCCTGGCAGGCGTGGGCTTTTATTGTTTGCTAGCCACGCGCAACATGATCAAAGTCATCATTGGGTTGCAACTATTGGTCAAGGGCGTGGCGATGGCTTTTATCCTGGGGGGTAACCTCACCGGGCAGGTCAATCTTGCACAAACACTTGCTCTGACAGTCATCGTAGCGGATACGATCGTCGCCGTGATTGGTCTGGCTTTGGCTGTGCAGGTTCGCCACCGCCTGGGCACCCTCGATATCAAAGCACTTTCCACATTGAAGAGGTAACCCATGAGCCTGATATTGATCATTCTTGTCATTGGTTTACCCTGGTTGGGTGCGGGAGCGGTGCTTCTGGCCGGGGATTCCCACGAAAAATTGCAACATGCGCTGGCAGTCGTATTTGCCCTCGCAGCCGGGGCGGCAGCGGTCCTGATGCTGCCCTCAGTTTCAAAATCTACGGTGATCTCCTTATCGGCGGGGACAGTTTTTGGCAATTTTACTTTCGTGGCTGATGGCTTAAGCGTTTTCTTATCCATCATCGCGACGGTCATCGGCGCACTGGCAGTGATCTTCTCCATCAATTACATGCATGGTGAAGCTCAACTTGGCCGCTATTACGCTTTTGTACTCTTCTTTATCGGTGCCATGGCCGGCTTGGTGCTGACCAGCAACATGCTGTTGATGTTTTTCTTCTGGGAAATCACCGCTTTGTGCTCTTATGCTCTGATTTCCTTCCACAATGATGATCCCAAAGCAGTCCATGGTGGCATCAAGGCGCTCATCATCACCTCAGTGGGTGGGGTCGGCTTACTTCTCGGCGCCATACTTCTCTATTTGACGAGTGGCAGTTTGGATTACAACCAATTCCTGGCGAATCCACATACCGTACCGGCAGGGATCCTAGGCGTGCTGGCCTTTGGTTTCTTGATCGCTGCGGCAGCAAAATCTGCACAATTCCCCTTCCAAACCTGGTTGCCGGATGCCATGGAAGCCCCATCACCTATCAGTGCACTCATCCATGCGGCGACGATGGTCAACGCCGGCGTCTATTTGTTGGCCCGTTTCTATCCGGCCTTCAAAGATGTGCCCTACTGGCGTGAAGCAGTAATGGCGGTGGGTGTGCTTTCGGCATTGTTAGCTGCCATCATGGCACTGGTTTCCACCGATCTCAAACGTGTGCTGGCTTACTCAACTGTGAGCCAACTGGGATATATGGTGTATGCCATCGGGGCTGGCAGTGTATTTGCCAGCCAGTTCCATCTTTTCAGCCATTCCATTTTCAAGGCTTTGCTCTTCCTCAGTGCGGGTGCTGTGATTCATTCAGTAGGTACCCGGGATATGACCAAGATGGGCGGGGTGGGTAAAAAACTTCCTTTCGTCAAATGGGTATTCATCATCGGGTCGCTGGCTCTGGTCGGTATTCCCATTTTGAATGGTTTCTGGAGCAAGGAGATGATCCTGGAAGCCGGTTTGAAAGGTGGCTCGATCATTTATTATGCGGTGATGGTGTTCACTGCCGGTCTCACCGCTCTGTATACCATTCGCATGGTTTGGATGGTCTTCTATGGCGAGCCACGTAGCGATTATCATGCACATCCGGTTGGTCTGGCGATGAAGATCGCGTTGGCTCCGCTGGCTCTGGCAGCCTGTATTTCATGGCTGGCAGTGGGCCGTTTCTCGTTATTGTTGGGACCAAACAGTTTGCCATTCCACGGCATTGCTCCTTTTGGCATCAGTGAAATGTTCCATGATGTGGTTTCGCTACCTACGTTGATTCCGTTGGCGGTCATTGCCTTGGGAATCCTCGCCTGGGTATTCCGGTCCAAGTTAAGCGGATTGGCCAAAGCTTTTGATTGGCTGCGTTGGTTGGCAGAACACAGTTTTGGTTTTGAAGGGATCAACAGCGGAATCGTCGCGGCCACAGAAGCATCTGCAGAGGGGTTGAGTTATTCGCAGACAGGTGTGATTTCGTGGAACCTGTTGTACGTAGTAGGAACGATCATCATATTCTTCGCAATCTTTGCCATAGGAGCCTGACATGAATATTAATTTATTGCTTATCGGGCTTTTAGGATTACCGCTGGTCGCATCGGTCCTGGTCTATCTTCTGGGACGAGCCAGCGTTCGCCAGCAACATATTTTGGGGATGAGCCTGGCAAAGTTTCTCACTTTGTTGGTGCTCACCGGAGAAGGCGTTTTACTGTATCTGTGCCTCCGGGTCTGGATATCTGGCACCTCACCAAGCACCACCATCGGCACGGTTATGGTTGGCCTGGATGGTATTGGCCTGATCGTCGGTACCATTGCGGTCGTTCTGGGTTTCTGTGTGGTGCTTTTCTCCTTCGGTTATATGAAAAACGAGAATGGAGAAGAGAAATATTATGCACTACTGCTGATGCTGATCGGATCGATGATCGGTCTGGGTTGTTCGATGGACCTGTTCAACTTATGGGTCTGGTTCGAGTTGATGGCGATCAGTTCTTACTTTCTGGTGGCTTTTTACAATGAACAGCCTGCTTCCCTTGAAGCCGGGTTTAAATACCTTACCCAGTCAGCCGTCGGTTCAGTTCTGGTGCTCTTTGGGATTGCTATCCTTTTTGCCCTCACCGGTCAAATTGGCATGTGGCAAATTTGGAGTACAGCCACTTCCGGTTCCCCAATGTTGTATGCAGGCGCAACTTTGATCTTCGTTGGGTTCGGCATCAAGGCTGCTCTGGTACCGTTGCATACATGGTTGCCTGATGCGCATTCGCAGGCTCCCAGTGGGATCAGTGCCATGCTTTCAGGAATCGTCATCGAAGCTGGTCTGGTAGCAATGCTACGTACGTTGAGTTTGCTTGCCCAGACGAAATTCCCCACCGGGATCATCTTGCTGGTCTTCGGCTGTATCGATATCCTGCTCGGCAATCTGCTGGCCTTGCGGCAGAAAGAAGTGAAACGGATGCTGGCTTATTCCAGCATTGCTCAGGTGGGCTACATGCTGGTGAGCTTTGGCGTTGCCGCCATTTCGAACAGCTACGAAGCCGCTGCCGGTGGTTTCTTCCACATGATGAACCACGCGATGATGAAAGGACTGGCCTTTCTGGCTGCGGGAGCATTCCTGTACGTCCTGCATATCGGTAAGGGCGAGCATGTTCCTCTGATGCTAGACGATTTGAACGGTGCGGCCAAGAAATATCCGCTGGTGGCCTTCCTGCTCAGCCTCGCATTATTGGGCCTGGGTGGTTTTCCACCATTAGCCGGGTTCATGTCGAAGTGGCAGATATTGGTGGCCACGGCTGGTGTTGGCGGTACTTTGATGATCTGTGTCGTCGTTTTCATCGCCTTAAACAGCGTGTTATCATTAGCCTACTATGTTCCGGTCATCAACCATCTTTATCGGGTCGACATATCCGAAACAGTCGCAGCCGGGAAACCCATCCAGTGGGTCATGGTGGTACCTATGGTTATCCTGGCTGTAGGCATTGTGGTGTTTGGCGTCTGGCCTCCTCTGGCGAATATCTTCAGCTATAACGCCGCTGCCAGTTTTCTCTATCCATTCGGGTTATAGGAGAGCAGAATCATGAATATTCTCTTGACTCCTCCTCTGGCTTTTCTCATCTATTTACCGCTGGTATTCGCCATCTATTTCGTTGGTCGTGGCCTGGCAGGCAAGGGTCATCCGTCTGCTGAAAAATCAAGCCTGTACAGTAGCGGTGAAGAAGCGCCGACCACCCTGGCAGCCCCTGGGTATCGCCCCTTCTTTTTGGTGGCATTCTTCTTTGCAATCCTGCACCTGGGAATGCTGATTTTGGGTACCGGAAGTTTGACGGTGGGGATGGTTCCCTATTTGGTCGGGTTGATCCTCGCTCTGACCGCCCTCATTCTGGGTTAGTTTATTGGTAAAAAGGAGAAGCGCAATGGCAGATCCATTTCAAGAAGTAATTGAAAAATTAAAAACCTGGGGGCGAGTCAATTCACCCTGGGCAATTCATTTCAACAGTGGTTCGTGTAACGGTTGCGATATTGAAATTCTGGCGACTCTGACACCGCGATATGATGTAGAGCGGTTCGGGATCAAATTACAAGGCAGCCCACGCCATGCGGATGTCTTGATTTGCACAGGGCCGGTAAGCCTGCAGGCTCGCGATCGTTTGATCCGCACCTATGAACAGATGCCGGAGCCTAAATTTGTGATCGCAGTCGGTTCCTGCGCCATCAGTGGCGGAGTGTTCCAGGGGCTGTATAACGTAGTCGGAGATGTCAGCGAAGTCATCCCGGTGAATGTATACGTGCCTGGATGCCCACCGCGGCCGGATGCCATCATTTTTGGCGTGGTGCAGCTTCTAAAGAGTCTGCAAGGTTAAAGGGAGAGGAAAATGGTCAAGAAAAAAGTTTTAACGCCCGAAGAATTACTGCAGGCCGGTAAAGAAGCGTTGCAATCCTGGATCCTGTCAGAGAACACTCCTGAAAACAACCGGCTGGATGTGGTTATTCAAACTGCCGAGATCAAAAATTGCGTCAGAGCCCTGGTAAATGCAAAGTGGGGTTACCTTTCAGCGATCACTGCTTTGGATTCCCCCGAATACACACTCGTGGAAGGTTCCAATGATAAAGTGATCGTCCCGGATAAAGGGAATGTGGAACTACTCTATCACTTCTGCAATGGAGCGGCAATTATCACAATGAGAATGAAACTCCCGTATGCGAACGCCGCCATCGATAGTATTTGCGAAGTGATCCCCTCAGCGACGTTATACGAGCGTGAGGCATCAGAATTGTTGGGTGTCGATTTTATTGGTACTCCCAGCACGGAGCATTTGTTGCTGCCAGATGAATGGCCTGTGAATGTCTATCCGCTGAGAAAATCGTTTACCGGTTTAGAGAAACAAAATAAGGTTGAGGAGAAGTGAGTGAGATGGAAACTAATCATGTACCGGAAAAATTCATTGTTTCCATTGGCCCACAGCACCCGGCATTGAAGGAGCCCGGCCATTTTGAGTTCACCGTCGATGGTGAGGTGGTGACCAATGCCACCGCGCGTTTGGGTTTTGTACACCGCGGTATGGAAAAAGGCACCGAAGGCCGTAATTATGTACAAGACCTCTATTTGATGGAGCGGGTCTGCGGTATCTGTTCTCACGTCCATGCCATGGCCTTTGCCCTCGGCGTCGAAAAATTAGCCGGAGTACAGGCCCCTCCACGCGCCCAGGCCATCCGCGAGTTAATCGCGGAACTTGAACGGATACACAGCCATTTATTATGGCTGGGCGTGGCAGCGCATGAAGGCGGTTTCGATACCCTTTTCATGTTCTCCTGGCGCGATCGCGAAACGGTGATGGATCTTTTGGAATTGATCAGCGGCAACCGGGTCAATTATTCAGCCAACGTCCTGGGCGGAGTAAAAATCGACATTAACGAGAAACAAAAAGATGCCATGCATAAAGGGATGGATTTTCTCGAAGAACGCACGGAGCATTACATGAAAGTCGTCACCGAAGACGAGACTTTTCTAGGCCGCACGCGCAATATCGGGCTGATGACCAAAGACCAGGCAGAACTTTTAGGCGCTGTAGGACCGACCTCGCGCGCTTCAGGTGTACCTCACGATGTGCGGGTGGATTCGCCCTATGCAGGTTACGCGGATTTCCCGGTCAAATTGATCACGGAACCAGCCGGAGATCTGGAAGCCCGTTTTGTAGTGCGCATCAATGAGCTCTTCGAAAGCTATCGTCTGGTCAGAGAAATCATCGACCATTTGCCGGAAGGTGAATTAACCGTCCGCGTTCCCCGCCGCATCCCTGAAGGTGAAACTGTGAGTCGGGTGGAAGCACCGCGTGGAGAACTTTTCTACTTTATGAAAAGCAACGGTACCGATAAACCTGACCGCGTCAAAGTGCGGACCCCAAGCCTGTGTAACTGGGCTTCTGTATTGACTCTGGCCGTCGGGCATAAACTGGCCGATATGCCGATGATCCTAGCGGGTATTGATCCCTGCTTCTCATGCAACGACCGTATGGTGACCATCAACCGCGGCAACGATTCGCAGGTCTGGAGCTGGGAAGACTTACGGAAATATGGGATAGATTATTACAAATGAACCTGACACTTAACCCCATCCTCGCTTTACTTATCTTTCCGGGCGGACTGTGTTTGTTGGCTTTCAGTCTTGTCTACGAGTTCGTTGACCGCAAACTGATCGCTCGTTTTCAAAATCGGGTCGGGCCACGTTGGTTCCAACCGCTGGCGGATTTTATCAAATTGCTGGCAAAAGAGGAAATCATCCCGGCGGCTGTCAATCCGGCTCTATTCATCTCGTTGCCCATCGTTGCCCTCGCGGCTGCCCTGACGGCCACTCTCTACGTTCCCATGTTCGGGTTGCAACCGGCCTACGGGTTCCCAGGAGACCTGGTGGTTACGCTCTATTTACTGAGCCTGATGACTCTGTGCATCGGCCTGGCAGGTGCCAACACTAAAGATCGTTTTTCACTGATCGGTGCTACCCGTGCTTTGACCCAGCTTTTCTCGTACGAAGCTCCGTTCCTGCTGGCCATGCTGGGTCCGGCAATCGCTCTGGGTACCTGGAATATCAGTACCATCAATAATTCAGCGATGCATAGTTGGTGGTTTTTATTAACCCAGCCATTCGGTTTTCTGGTAGCGTTGATTGGTTTGATGGGCAAACTCGAATTGCCACCCTTCGATGCACCCGAAGCTGAGACCGAAATCGTTGCCGGAGCATTGACAGAGTACAGCGGCCGGGGCTTGGGCATATTTCACCTGGGACGCGATGTGGAGTTAGTGATCGGTTTGACGATGATCGCCTCTTTCTATATGGGCGGTCTGGCTTCGCCACTGGATTTTCTGTGGAAAACGATCGTTCTCTTGCTGGTGACCGCTTTACTGCAATCACTTTTTGCTCGCTTGCGTATCGATCAAACGGTGGGCATGTGGTGGCGGGTTGGTACCATTCTGGTTCTGGTACAATTGCTGGTGATTATTTTGGGCCGCTACCTTGGGCCGTTGATCCAGCCATTGTTTGGAGGTTAGTTGTATGACGATTGGCTCAATGTTTGGTGATGTCGTTAAATCTCTGTTCAAGAAACCGATAACAGAAAAATATCCTTATACTCATTCTGAAACTCCGGAACATTTTCGCGGTCAGCTACATTTCAATGCTGAAAAATGCAGCGGCTGCATGTTATGTGTAAAAGATTGCCCGGCAGATGCCATTGAGATTTTAACTATCGATAAAGTGAACAAAAAATTCGTGATGCGGTACAACATGGATCGATGTACTTTCTGTGCACAGTGCGTCGTCAATTGCCGCTTTAACTGTATCGAAATGTCGGAAGATCAATGGGAACTTGCTTCTGTCAAACGGGAACCCTTTGAAGTGTATTACGGGAAAGAGGAAGATGTCAAAACCCTCCTGGAAAGCGCAGCTCAACCGGCAACTGGCGCAGGCTGCAGCGAGGAAGCTGCAAAATAAATCCTTACCCACACCGTTACGAGTTGCTCTCGTGGGCGTGGGCAATGAATTGAATGGTGATGATGCTGCCGGGAACCAGGTAGCTGCCCGATTGAAAGGGCTCGCTGGTCTCCCGGCGCATTTTATCCCGATCGATGCGGGTAGTATCCCTGAAAATGCCAGCGGGGTTTTACGCCGTTTTCAGCCGGATTTGGTGATCTTTGTCGATGCGGCTGATTTTGGGGGACAACCCGGAGAAATTCGCTGGTTGGATGCGGAAAAAATTGGGGGAATGAGCGCTTCGAGCCATACGCTGCCGTTGCCTGTTTTGGGAGGATACCTGACAACGGAATTGGGTTGCCAGGTGGAATATCTGGGAATCCAACCCGAGCAGTTGCAATTTGACACAAGTCTGAGTGTTCCGGTCAGTCAGGCAGTGTCAGAGTTGGTAGAAATATTTGCGAAACAAATACAGCACTAACAATTCTCAGCCAATTTGATATTTGCCAAAGTTTCCAAAACACCCAAGATAGCCGAATTATCCAGCTCCCCTGCGCCGGCTTGCAGCATGACGTTGTAAAGTTGGGCATCGATCGCAGCAGAGGGGAGGGGAATGCCATACTCGCGGGCGGTTTCCATGATGATGTTCAGATCTTTGGCCTGCATCGAAGCCTTGAATCCGGGCAGGCGGTTGCCGGCAAATAGACGATCGGGTTTGACGTCCAGCGTCCAGCACTGGGCGGCTCCGCCTTTGATGGCCTTGATCACCTTTTGCGGATCAGCGCCGGCTTTTTGTGCGAAGACCAGCAATTCAGCCAGGGCGACCATCTGGGCGGCTACCATGATCTGGTTGGCGGCTTTGGCGATTTGCCCGGCACCGGAATCACCGACGTGGGTAATGGTCTTGCCCATCACATTGAGGACCGGGCGGACGATTTCAAGTGCTTCGGCAGGACCGCCGACCATGATGCTGAGGGTAGCATTGCGGGCACCAATATCTCCGCCGCTGACAGGAGCATCCAGGGCGGGTACCCCTTTTTCTACCAGTTTGGCTGAGATCAAGCGAGCAGTTGCTGGGCGGATGGTTGAGTTATCTACATAAATAAGCCCGGAATGTGTTCCTTCGATGATTCCATTCTTCCCCAGTGCCACTAATTCTACATCGGGGCTATCCGGCAGGTTGGTGAAAACCACGTCCACCTGACTTGCGACTGCGGCAGGTGAATCGGCGCAGACCGCCCCTACCAACACCAGTTCGTTCACCGCAGCCTGGCTGCGATTATGCACGACTAGAGGAAAACCAGCATTTAAAATATTGCGGGCGATCGATTTTCCCATCAATCCCAGGCCAATGTAGCCGATTTTCAACATAAAATGCCTCCAATAAAGTGTTTGGCCGCGTAATAAAACGGATACAACGTTAAGTATATAATTGCATATACTGATTATAACGAAGTGAAGGATAAAAATGGAGAACAACTTGAATACCCCAAATATCAATACACGGCCAGAGCCCCACCGGCATGCACATCGCTGGCGTGCCTGGTGGCCGCTGGTTTTGATCCTGGTAGGCGTCATTTTACTGATACAAAACCTGCACCCAGCGAATTTCATCTTCAACTGGTGGGCATTGTTCATTTTCATTCCTGTGCTTGGTTCGCTTTCTGCAGCCTGGGATGGTTTGCGCCAGGATGGTCGGTTCTCTGCCAGAGTGGGTGGCAGCCTGGGTAGCGCAATCGTCATCGGCACCGTGGGAACAATCCTGCTTTTTGGACTGGATTGGAACCGATTGTGGCCGTTAATGATCATTGCGGTCGGACTTTCCGTTTTCTGCACGGGTTTGGGTCGCATTGACAAACCGGGAAGAAATAACCTGGCGGCTTTGACGCGCTTAAGCGTTTGGGTAGGGCTGGCAGCCATCGTATTGGGATTGGGCTTTCTGATCGCCTATTTGCCGATCCCAGCATTGCAAATTTACATGATGGCACGCTGGTGGGCGATTCCCATTTTGATCGCTGGTTTTGGCGCAGTAGTGGGTGCCTTCCTGATCTTTTGGGAGAACTCTCATAAAATGAACTGGGCAGCTTGGTCGATGCTCTTGATCTCTGTCTTTATTATCGGGACCGGATTGCTGACGTTCTTCGCCCTCGATTGGAATTTGCTCTTCCCGATCGTATTAATCGCCTGTGGATTGGTGATCCTGGTCGGTATTTTTAATAAGAAATAACTTGGTTTCTCGATAAAGTCAGAAGAATCCGCTTCTGACTTTATTTTTTACTCTGGAAGAATAGATTCATTTCGATTAAACTGATTCCAATGAATGTTCAAAGGAATGCCAGCGGAAGTGACAAAGATGGGAATTCATTGAATCCCAAAATATTAGCGTTGATCCCTGCTTTCAATGAGCATGAGCATATTGCCAGTGTGGTAAGCAAAGCCCTGGCTTTTTTGCCGGTGTTGGTTGTCGATGATGGGTCTGCAGATGAAACGTCCAGACTGGCCAGGGAAAGCGGGGCGATCGTTCTGCGCCAGGAACCCAATCAGGGCAAGGGCGCAGCCATGGAGCGCGGTTTTGAATATGCACTTGAGAATGGTTTTGAAGCAGTTATCACTCTGGATGGGGATGGACAACACAATCCGGTCGAAATCCCTGATTTTGTGGATGAGTACGAGCAAAACCAGAGCGATCTGATCATCGGCGAACGCGATTTTCACTTAATGCCCTTTGTGAGGATGTGCTCAAATACCATTGGCACCTGGATGTTTTCGTGGGCGATGCAACAGTATGTTCCTGATAATCAGTCGGGATACCGGCTCATATCGGCCAGATTGATGAAAGCTATGCTCTCAAGCCACAATCATGGTTTTGAATTTGAAGTCGAGATGATCTTGCGCTGCATATTTGAGAAACAAAAACTGAGTTGGATTCGCATTCAAACCATTTATGCAGATGAACACAGCCATATTCAACCGATAAGGCACGGGTGGCGCTTTATCCTGCTCACGATCAGTACTCGCAAAATAGTGTGCAAGAACAAAAGCAATATGTAGTTCCTGGCGAAATCTTGATCCGGTTCCCATTTTTTATCCAGAGGTTTTCTATTATACATAGCTTATACAAACCATTGAAACTCCCTTACTTATCGACTATAGTAATAAATGATGATTGAGGAGAGGAATTAATGAATAAAAATCTATTCAGACAAATTTTGGTGATCCTGGCTGTAGCTGTGACCATCACCATTAATGCACTGGCAGATATTTTGCCCATCAACGGCCTGGGGACAGGACAAATCTCAGATGGTTTCAAGGTATTCTTCGTACCATCCGGTTATGTGTTTTCCATTTGGGGAGTGATCTATCTGGGTTTGATCGCCTACGCCATATTTCAAGTGTTGCCTGCCCAGCGGGAGAACCCCCGGTTGCAGGCGACTGCCGGACTGTTTCTGGCGAGCAGCGTTGCCAACTGTGCCTGGATTTTCCTGTGGCATTATCAACTGTTCGTGTGGACGCTGCTGGCAATGTTCATTTTGTTGGTTTCGCTGATCTTGATGTACCTGAAATTAGGGATCGGTCGAAGCACTGTCACCAGAGCTGAAAACTGGTTGGTCAGAGTTCCCTTCTCTGTTTATCTGGGTTGGATCACTGTGGCAACCATTGCCAATGTCACCGATGGGTTGGCTTATTTGAAATGGAGTGGTTGGGGAATCGCGCCACAGGCCTGGGCAGTCATCATGCTGGCTGTGGCCGTACTGGTTGCTGCGTTGATGGCGCTCACACGTCGCGATCTGGCGTATCTGCTGGTGCTCGTCTGGGCATTCGTTGGAATCGCCCTGAAATTTGCTACCGTACCTTTGGTAGCCTATGCTGCCTGGGCAGCCAGCGCAGTTGTGGTAGTTTTCGTACTGTTGATCGTCATTCTAAAAGGTCCTGCCAAGAAAATGGCCTGATTCTTCCGTCAATGTGCACAACCACTATCTTGAAAGACAGTGGTTTTTTTTTATCCGGGTGTGATATAGTATTGCAAGAAAATCATCAGACAATAAAAATTAAAAATGGATGAAAAAGTACTTTTCTTCGAAGTGATCGTAGATGCCCCGATCGAGTCTGTCTGGCAGGCCTGGACGACGACTGAAGGGGTGAAAAGTTTCTTCGCTCCCGATTGCAAGCTCGAGTTACGGCCGGGTGGCTCTTATGAAATGTATTTTAATCTCGACGCACCGGAAGGACTCCGAGGCGGAGAGGGTTGCACGATCCTGGCTATAGAAGAGAGGAAGATGCTCTCTTTCACCTGGAATGCTCCGCCGGAATTTCCGAAGATCCGCGAGCAGCGGACTCACGTATACCTGCGTTTTGCTTCGCTCGGTGCCAGCCGGACAAAGGTGACTTTCATCCAGGATGGTTGGGGAAGCAGCACTGATTGGCTAGAGGTATACCAATACTTTGAGCACGCGTGGGGACAGATCCTCCTGCCACGCCTGCAAGCAAGATTCAAGAACAGGCCAATCCAATGGCAAGAATAATCTAAAGGAGTCGGGGAAAAAAATACCTGCGAAGCCATCAATGCTTTTCTTGCCAATCGGACGCTGGCTGTAGTTGGCGTTTCTCACAACAGCGAGAAATTTGGTAACTTTATCTACCGTGAACTGAAGAAAGCCAAATACAAAGTTTATGCCATCAATCCGGGGTTGGATATTGTCGATGGAGATCGTTGCTATGCCGGGCTGGGGGCATTACCGGAAAAGCCAGGGGGCGTGGTACTGGTAGTACAACCGCAAGCCACTCTGCAAGTCTTCGAAGATATGGCGAGACTGGGCATCCAGAATGCCTGGTCGCAGCAAGGTGCTGATTCGCCTGACGGTGAAGCCAAGGCGGAGGAATTGGGAATCCATCTCATTAGCGGCGAATGTCTTTTGATGTTCCTGCAGCCGGTGCAATCCATTCATAAGTGGCACCGTGCTTTTCGGACAATATTCGGGAAAATGCCAAAATAGTTTAAAATAAAACCGGGTTCCTGCAAAAGAACCCGGTTTTTGTTCTTATCTGTTCATACCTGCAAGCTGCTGCTCCAACTTGATGGCAGTCTCTTTGAAAGCCGCCAGGCGGAGGCGCTCTTTTTCGACCACCTGAGGCGGGGCTTTGCTGCCGAAATCGCTGGAGAGTAAAGTCTCCAGGCGCTGAATCTGGTTGGTGGTATCCGACTGTTCCTTTGTCAGACGAGCTTTTTCCTGCTCGGGGTCGACCAGGTCAGCCATAGGTATAAAAATTTGACAACCCGAAGTAACTAATGTAAATTGGTCATCTAGATTATTATTCAAATTAGCGACAATTTTTAAAGAGGCGGGATCGATGATTGCGGAACCACTAATGGTTTTAAATTGAGATTGTAAGATATTTATTTTATCGCCAGCCACAATTGTCACGCCAACTATCTTTTCTGATATTGGCACCTGTTTTTCAGCGCGAATATTCCTGATAGAACGAATAATATCTTGTCCAAGTGTGAAATCCTGAACCACTTGATCTTCCCATCCTTCCCTCTCGTGAGCATCAGGCCAGTGAGCGATGATCAAGGCTTCCTCCCAGGCAAGGCGTGAGTCGAAAGGAGTGAATCCAGCTTTCAGCGCCGCAGACTTGAGCGCCTGCCAGAGCTCTTCGGTGACGAAGGGAGTAAAGGGATGCAGCAAGCGTAAGCAGGCATCCAGCACGCGCACCAGGGTCGCGGCCGTGTAATAAGCGCGATCTCCACCTTCAGCCAGTTGGGTCTTGGCGATTTCAAGATACCAATCGGCAAATTCGCCCCAGAAGAATTCGTAGATCTGGCGGCCGGCTTCGCCAAACTGATAACCGGTGAAAAGGCGTTCGGTCTCGCGGATGAGACCGTTCAGGCGTGCCCAAATCCAGGAGTCTGCCAGCGTCCAATCCGGTTTAGCGGTCGGCTTTTCGGGGACCTGCGCCAGAGAGCCGATGACAAAGCGGCCGGCGTTCCAGATCTTGTTGGCAAAGTTGCGGTTGCCTTCCACTTTCTTGAGGCTGAGATTGCTGTCTTTGCCGGGGGTGGAACCGACCAGCAAAGTAAAGCGCAGGGCATCAGTACCCAGGTCTTCCATGACGATCAGCGGATCGATCACGTTGCCTTTGGTCTTGCTCATCTTCTGGCCTTTTTCATCCAGAATCAGGCCGTGCAGGTAAATGGTATGGAATGGCGGGTTGCCGGTAAATTCGATGCCGAACATCATCATGCGCGCTACCCAGAAGAAGAGAATATCCGCGCCGGTTTCGAGAACAGAGGTCGGGTAGAAATACTCCAGATCGCGAGTCTTTTCGGGCCAACCCAGTGTGGAGAAGGGCCAGAGTCCAGAGGAGAACCAGGTATCCAGTACGTCTTCATCCTGGTGAATCTTGTGGCTGTGGCAATGTGAACACTCGGTCGGATCTTCGCGGGTAACGGTCATCTTGCTGCAGTCGTCGCAGTACCAGACCGGGATACGATGTCCCCACCAGAGCTGGCGGCTGATGCACCAATCACGGATATTTTCGAGCCAGTTGTAATACACCTTAGTAAAGCGTTCGGGCACAATGCGGGTTTCACCGGTCTGAACGGCAGCCAGCGCTTTCTCTGCCAGAGGTTGAATCTTGACGAACCACTGTGTCGAGATCATCGGTTCGACAATCTCACCACCGCGCTGAGAACGCGGAACGTTCAAGGTATAGGGTTGTTCTTTGATGACCAAATCCAGGGCGCGCATGTCTTCCCAGAGTTTCTTGCGGCAGGCAAAACGATCCATGCCAGCATAAGGACCGCCGGCTTCGTTGATCGAGGCATCCTTGTTTAAAATGTTGATAAATTGCAGACTGTGATTCTGTCCGATGGCATAGTCGTTGGGGTCGTGGGCCGGGGTGATCTTGACTGCGCCGGTGCCGAACTCGCGGTCGACGTATTCATCCGCAATCACCGGAATGTGCCTGCCTAAAATGGGTACGATCACCTCTTTGCCGAGGAATTTCTGATAACGTTCGTCTTCGGGGTGGACAGCCACGGCAGTATCGCCCAGAATAGTCTCAGGGCGGGTGGTGGCCACCGGAATGTAATCGCCGGAATTATCAGCGAGCATGTATTTGAAGTAGTAGAGAAAACCGGGCTCCTCGGAGTATTCCACTTCGAGGTCGGAGACAGCCGTGCGTAACGCGGGTGACCAGTTGATCATGCGCGGGCCGCGGTAGATGAGCCCTTTCTCGTAGAGGGTCACAAAGGCTTCCCGAACGGCGCGTGAAAGACCCTCATCAAGGGTAAATCGTTCACGAGTCCAGTCGCAGGAAGCACCCAGGCGGCGAACCTGATGTGTGATGCGGTCGCCATACTTTTCCTTCCACTCCCAGGTGCGGCGTAAAAATTCTTCACGGCCAATTTCGTCGCGTTTGAGGCCTTCCTTGGCCAGGGCTTTTTCCACCAACATCTGCGTGGCAATCCCAGCATGATCGGTTCCGGGAACCCAAAGAGTGGGTACACCCTTCATGCGGTTGTAGCGGATCATCAGGTCTTCCATGGAGACAAACATGGCATGACCCAGGTGCAACTCGCCGGTCACATTGGGTGGGGGAATGGAAATGACGAACGGTTTTTTGGTTGGGTCAAAATCAGGTGCTGAGGGATCATTCGCTGGTTTAAAATAACCTTTTTCTTCCCACATCTGGTAAAGGCGTTGTTCCACCGAATGGAAATCGTACGTTTTCGAAAGCAATTCTTCGGTCATGGTGTTTTCTCCAATCGAATCTTCGATATATTAACAAAAAAACCTTTCATCCTGTTGAGGACGAAAGGAAATCTTCCGCGGTACCACCTCGATTTGTCACTTTAGAGTGACACTCTTTGCCGAACGATCATTCGGTTTTGCTATAACGGGCTTCCCGTGCCGGTCTAGTCTCCAGAAATGGATTTCTTCGGCAAGTTCGGCCAAATGACTTCGGTTGGAGGGTTCAGAAGAGGCTTTCAGCCGATGACCTCTTTCTCTGGCTGTTTTCAGCCAACCTACTCCTTTTGACCAGACTCGTATAAAATTGATAATGGTATTATACAGACTAGAGGTTGTTTCGTCAATCGCTCGTCGGATTACACATACAAATGGCGGAATGAAGAAAAGCGGCATGATGATCGAGCAGGATTTAATTCGTTGGGCACAGCAGATTCAGGCACACGCACAAAGCGGGATGGCCTATACAACCAATGCTTTCGAACAACAGCGTTTTCAAGAATTACGACGCATTGCAGCAGAGATGATGACAGCCGCCACTCGCGCAGAACTGGAAGAGGTGACCAGCGTTTTCGATACACAATCGGGGTATGCCACACCAAAATTGGATGTCCGTGGAGTGGTTTTTAAAGAGAATAAAATTTTGATGGTGCGCGAGTTAATGGACGGAGGAAATTGGACTTTGCCGGGAGGGTGGGTGGATATCAATGAACCCTTGAGTAAGGCGGCTGAACGCGAAGTCCGCGAAGAAGCCGGCATGATCGTTAAAGCGACAAAAATTGCTGCCGTATTTGACAAGAATTTGCACGGACATCCGCCATATCCTTTCCATATCTACAAGATGTTTGTACTTTGCGATCTGATCGCAGAAGCTACTCCCGATCCACTGGAAACGTCTGACCCGACTTTCTTTGGGGCAGACCATATTCCTACTTTGAGCCGGGCGCGGGTGACCGAAGAAGAAATCCAGCGTATGTTTGCCCATTTGAAGAACCCCGAACTGCCCACGGAATTTGACTGATGTTTTCATCACAAGGAAATCCTTTGAAAAAATCATTGTTAATGGTATTCATCCTGTCCGGACTTCTGTTCCTGGCTGGTTGCCTTCCGATTCACCCGGCGACAATGGCGGTATCCCCGACCGTTGGGAAGGCTATTGATCTTGCCACTTCGACACCGACGCAAACGCAGGTCGACATTGATGTGGACGTAAGCAAGTTGAAAGGGATGCAGCTCTTTTTTATGCATCCGTGGACGGGTGACCTAGCGACGTTGATGGATAACCTGGTCAGCGAGTTCAACCAGACGAACACCTGGGGAATTAGGGTGGTCGTTCAAGCCCCCGGATCATCCGGGTCGTTGATGGACACTTTGAACACCGATTTGCAGACATCCATGCCACCGGAGGTCATTGCCGCTCCCATCGACGATTTATTGACGTTGAATCGCAGCGAAAAAAACGTAGTGGATTTGACCCCCTACGTCAATTCGGCCAAGTGGGGAATGGATCAGTCGAACATCGCAAATTACTCGACTACTTTCTGGAACCAGGATGAGGTAACCGGATACCGCTATGGCATCCCGGCGCAACGAACGGCCAAGGTGTTGATCTATAACAAGACCTGGGCCACGGAACTGGGATATGCCAACCCGCCGACCACACCGGATGAATTCAAGGCTCAAGTTTGTGCTGCCAATACGGCGCTGAAGCTGGATAATGACGTCAACAATGATGGACTGGGTGGCTGGCTAGTCGATACGGATGCCATAACGATCGCTAGTTGGGCAACGACCTTCGGGACTTCTTTAGAACACGCCGGAAAGATCAATTTTTCCAGCCCACAAATGACGCAGACGTTGACCTATTTACGGAACTTGCTCGATCAGAATTGTGCCTGGCAGGGGAAAGATGCATCCCCTTACAAGTATTTTGCCAGTCGGCAGACTCTGGTCTACAGTGCGGATTTACAGGAACTGCCTCTGCAACAGACTGCTATGCAATTGTCAGGTAGCACCGATGAATGGATGGTGATTCCCTACCCAACCCAGGGGAAACAATTTCTCCTGACGGATGGACCCTCGTACGCGATCATGGTTAGCTCACCAGAAAAACAACTGGCAGCCTGGCTCTTTATCCGTTGGCTGAGCAGCGCTGACCACTCCGGATCGGTGGTCAAGGTTTCGACGACGCTGCCGTTGGGTGAAAGCCTGGTCAATTATTCCATCGAACTCAGTGATTCCCTTCCGCAATGGCAGCAAGCAGTCGATCTATTGCCGTATGCTCAGATTGCTCCGGTCACCGCAGATTGGCCCAGTGCGAAAGTCGTCCTGGAAGATGCCTCCTGGCAACTTTTTCAGACGAATTTGACAGTGGCACAAATACCGGACTTGACTAAACAAATGGACCAAACCCTGGACGAACTGATTGGAACCTCTCCATGATTGAAAACGTAGTCATTTATACCGATGGCGGCTGTGATCCCAACCCTGGCCTGGGTGGCTGGGCTGCATTGATCATGACAGATGGGACTAAAAAAGAGATCAGCGGCAACGACCCGCAAACGACCAATAATCGTATGGAATTGGTCGCAGCCATCCAGGCGCTGCGCTCCCTGAGTGCGCCAGCGCATGTCAAGATCTACACCGATTCACAATATTTGCAGCGCGGCATCGAAGAATGGATGCCAAAATGGCTGTTAAAGAACTGGCGCGGTAGCACCGGCCCGGTGGCGAATCAGGATCTGTGGAAAGAGTTACTGGTAGCGATGCAGCCACATCAAGTCACCTGGCAATGGGTGCGAGGCCACGCCGGCAACGTCTACAATATGCGGGTCGACAGGTTGGTCAAACAGGCAAGAAATACGCGATAAAACGTGAAGTGACTTTAGTTAAGGCAGAAAAACGCAAAGCTGGTCTATAAAAACAAAAAGAGGCGACGATGGAATTTGTGAAATCCCCCCTGCGGGGAAACCCATGATTATGTTTACTCTGCAGATTCTGTTGGGGATTGCTTCGCTGGGAGGTTAAAGGCGATTGATGAATTCAAGGAAATCGCTCGCAATGACAGATCAGATATTAAATAAAAAGAGGCGACGATGGGATTTGAACCCATGATCAGGGTTTTGCAGACCCTTGCCTTAGCCACTTGGCCACGTCGCCAACAACGAATGCATTTTATCAAAGACCACCGACCAGGTCAAGGACAAAACAAAAACCCCTGAATCAGGGGTTTTTAGAGCGGGCGATGGGATTCGAACCCACGACCTTCTCCTTGGCAAGGAGACATTCTACCAACTGAACCACGCCCGCACTCTTACCTATCGAACAAACCCGATTCTACTAGATATTCAATGACGCGTCAACCCTTTTCAAAATTAAAAGATCAAAGGTTCCCGCGGATCGCCAGTACCTTATCTGCGTAGTAATAGCCTACGTTATAAGGCCCGTAAGCTTTGAGGGCTTCGCGTTCGCTGCCATATTTCTGAAGCAGATTGGAAAGCATACGCACGCCGTAATCGACGTTGAAAGCGGGGTCCATAAGCTGCTGGGTGGAAGGGCGGCTGGCAAAACAGGGACCATTGCTGCACTGGAAGCTGGCCGCGATCCCGTCGCTGGGCATCACCTGGAGCAAGCCAACGGCGCCGGAGGCTGAGACCACGTCCGCTTGACCGCCGCTTTCCTGCAGCATCACCGCCGCGATCAACTGAGGTGAAACATTGTATTTCTGAGCCGCCTGTTCGATCAAACCGCACCAACCGGAGATGGCATCGGACAGGCTTAAGGTGCAATCCCCTGCAAAGCTGCCCTGTGCCCCTGGTTGGGGCGTAGAGGCGGGTGGAGTGGCAGCAATGGCGATCTGTGTGGAGGTGAGCAAACGAGCGATGAGGACGAGTATGGCGCAACCGCCAATGATTCCGGGCAGGATCACTTTTTGTGGGGAAAACATAGAACACTCCTTCTATTTTATATAACTATAATAGCACGAGTGTTCTAATATTACAAGTATCCAAAAGAGGCTCGCAAGCCTCTTTTATTTACTCTTTACCTTTCCATGCTGACGACCTGATGTTCCCAGCGATGCCAGCCGTTGAAGCGTTCATCCATGATCTTCTTGCCCTCGCCGGGGTTGGGCAGGCCGATCAATTCGAGATCGGCGTCGATCATGATGCGCACCAGTTCGTGGAATTTCACTTTTGGCGTCCAACCTAGTTCTTTGTTGGTTTTGGAAGGGTCAGCGAGCAAAAAGTCCACTTCGGTAGGGCGGAAGTAATGGGAATCGATCTCTACGTATTTGTGCCAATCGAGGCCCACATAACCGAAAGCTTCGTCCAGGAATTCTCGCACGGTATGAGATTCACCGGTCCCGACCACGAAATCATTCGGGATTTCACGCTGCAACATCATCCACATGGCTTCGACGTACTCCGGTGCATAACCCCAGTCCCGTTTGGAGTCGAGATTGCCCAGGTAAAGATGTTCCTGGGTGCCGGCCTTGATGGCAGCCACTGCGCGGGTGATCTTGCGGGTGACGAAAGTTTCTCCACGACGCGGGGATTCATGGTTGAAGAGGATGCCGTTACAGGCAAACATGTTGTAGCCTTCGCGGTAGTTGCGGGTCACCCAGTAGGAGTATACCTTGGCGGCAGCATAGGGGCTGCGCGGCTCGAAGGGGGTCAATTCGTTTTGCGGGGGATTGGCACTGCCGAACATCTCGCTGGTGGAAGCCTGGTAGAAACGTTCCGGAAAACCGGAACGGCGAATGGTCTCGAGGATGCGAATCGTGCCCAGAGCATCTACTTCACCGGTATATTCAGGCATGTCGAAACTGACACGAACGTGACTTTGTGCGGCCAGATTGTAGATTTCATCCGGGCGCACATTGTAGATGACATTGACGAGACTTTCGATGACCGAAACATCTCCGTAATGCAAATAGAGTTTGACGTCTTCACCGTTGCGGTGCGGATCGTGATAAATATGATCGATACGGCGCGTGTTGAACGTACTGGCACGGCGGATGATGCCGTGGACTTCATACCCTTTTGAAAGTAATAACTCGGCAAGATACGAGCCATCCTGCCCGGTAATGCCTGTGATCAGAGCTTTTTTCATTCAGCCCCTCCATTTTGATTGGGTGGTCATTTGCTTACTGTCGGGTAAGTATAACCATTGAAATCTGCACTGTCAATTTAATTCTTTTGAAAAATTCTTTTGACTGTTTGCAGCAATTTTCCGGAAAAGAAGAAGTATACCCGGAGACTATCTTTGTGATAATGTGATATTTCCGATCAGGATCGGCGATGACTGCTTGACACAGATTTTTGCCTGTGTTAAAGTTAGGCACTTCAAAAGAAAATCGTACGTAGTCGCCGATTTTTAAATGGAAGTTCATCTCTGTACCGATAGAACAATTCCGTGAGCACATTTGTCGTGATTCCAACTTATAACGAGCGGGAGAATTTGCCTGCTCTCGTCGACCGTCTGTTCAAGTTACCCATCCCTGATCTGAAATTACTGATCGTAGATGACAACAGTCCGGACGGGACCGGTGACCTGGTGGAATCGATGACCGCGCAACATCCCGGCAAAGTATTTCTCCTGCACCGCAGTGGAAAACTGGGTCTGGGCACGGCCTATCTCGATGGATTCAAGCGGGCGCTCGAACTCGGCGCGGAGCGGGTCGTGCAGATGGACGCCGATTTTTCCCATCCGCCTGAGAAATTGCTCGAATTCCTGCGGGCCATCCCGGAGTACGATCTGGTGATCGGCTCGCGCTACGTCCGCGGCGGCAGCCTGGATGAGACGTGGCCGATGTGGCGAAAAGCGCTTTCGGGGTTTGGTAATTTTTATTCGCGCACGCTGCTGCACGGGCAGATTCACGATATGACCGCAGGCTTTCGCATGTGGCGGCGTGAAGCACTCGAACGTATGCCGCTGGAGCGGGTTCGTTCCAATGGATATATGTTCCAGGTCGAAATGGCCTATATCGCTCAGCTCATGCAGTTCCGGGTGAAAGAAATCCCGATTTACTTCGCCGAACGCAAGTTTGGCAAATCCAAGATCAGCCTTTCCATTCAGTTGGAAGCTGCCATCAGTGTATGGAAGTTGCCGGCGCGCTACCTGGACTTGCGCAAAAAAGAATAAACTCCCAACAAGTAAAATCTGCCCGGAGGAATTTGGTTTCCGGGCAGATGAGTAAAAAGGCAACAAATTATTGATTTTCAACTCTAATCAGGACGGCTTTTACCACCGTTCTAAAATCATATTTCCCTGATTTCTCGTCGTAGCCTTTACGTGTAACCAGCGTTAACCAGGTTCAATACTTGCCGGGAAAGGATGGATCAGCGGGCTCTAGGGAGTTTGATCTTGCTCAGGGATTTTAGTGTCTGCTTGGACCAGGGTTTCACTTTGAAAATAAAGATGGAGAAGAAAGAAGAAAATAAAGGAAATTATACAAAAAAAACAGAATCCGTTTTCTTTACAAGTGGTTTCATTGCGATGAACCTTTTCTTATATTTGATTTAATTGTTTATTTCTATTGAACTTTGCTTGAAATTAAAATAGCATAAACAGGAGAGAAATTCAAATAAAAATTGAATAAAAATGACCACTCGTGGATGAGTGGCCATTTTGGAATGTATTTGTGACTTACTTTTTCTTGAAAGTAATCTCTTTTTTCTCGGGGTCTAGGTCTACCACCACAGTGTCACCCTGCGCATACTCTCCCGACAATAAGCTGATCGAGAGCGGGCTTTCGACGTATTTTTGCAAGGCACGTTTGAGCGGACGGGCACAGAGTGCCTGGTCAAAGCCTTCAGCGGCCAACCATTCGCGGGCAGCCGGGGTCAATTCGACCTTCAGGCCATGTTCTTCGAGGCGGCTGCGGATCTCCTTCATCTGCAGATCGACGATCTGTTGCATTTCTTCCTTGCTCAAAGGCGAGAACATGATGATCTCGTCGATACGGTTGAGGAATTCCGGTCTGAATGTACTCTTGAGTGCCTTTTCTATTTTCTCGTGTGCCTGGCGGTCTTCATCAGAATCGTCTTTTTGCAGGAAACCCAACGTACCACTGTGGCGGACGTATTCCGTGCCCAGGTTGCTGGTCATGATCAGCACAGTATTGCGAAAATCTACTACCCGGCCCTGACCATCGGTCAAACGGCCGTCGTCCAGGATCTGCAGCAGCGCATTCCAAACATCCGGATGAGCTTTTTCGATCTCGTCGAACAGGACGACACGATAGGGGCGGCGGCGTACGGCTTCGGTCAGTTGGCCGCCTTCTTCATAGCCGACGTATCCCGGCGGGGCACCGAACAGGCGGGATACCGTATGCTGTTCGTGGTATTCGCTCATGTCGATACGCACCAACGCATCTTCATCATCGAACAAAAATTCAGCCAAAGCTTTGGCTAACTCGGTTTTGCCTACGCCCGAAGGCCCAATGAAGATAAAAGAACCACTGGGGCGGCGGGGGTCTTTCATGCCGGAGCGGGCGCGGCGGATGGCGTCGGCAACCGCATGGATGGCTTCTTGTTGCCCGATAATGCGTTCGTGCAAGCGATCTTCCATCTTCAACAGGCGCTGCGCTTCGGTCTCCAGCATTTGGCTGGTCGGAATCCCCGTCCACTGGGCCAGAACTTCGGCGATGTCATTTACATCCACGACCTCATCCAGCTTATGTTCTGCTTCCCATTGGTCGCGCTTCTTCGTGAATTCCTCTTCAATACGCAGGCGTTCGGCTTTCTTGCGAGCAGCGCGTTCGTAATCGCGTTCCACGCCGGCTTGCTCTTCTTCTGCGGCCATTTTATCCTGCTCGGATTTCATTTGCTTCAGTTCAGGCGGCAAGGAATAAAGAGCCACCCGCAGTTTAGCGGCGGCTTCATCCATCAAGTCGATGGCTTTATCGGGTAAATGGCGATCCGTTATATAGCGGCTGCTGAGGCGAACCGCAGCCACGAGGGCATCATCCGAAAAATGGACTTTGTGGTGGGCTTCATAGCGATCGCGCAGCCCCATCAACATTTTGATGGTATCGTCCTGGGAGGGTTCTTCGACCAGGACGGGAGCAAAGCGGCGTTCCAGAGCTGCATCTTTTTCGATATGTTTCTGATATTCGTCCAGCGTGGTGGCGCCGATGCACTGCAATTCACCGCGCGACAAGGCAGGCTTAAGCATGTTCGAGGCGTCCATAGCGCCCTGAGCGGCACCCGCGCCGACAACGGTATGCAGTTCATCGATGAAAAGGATGATTTCACCATTGGAACGCTGGACTTCTTCGATGGCGGCCTTGAGTCTCTCTTCGAACTCGCCGCGGAAGCGGGAACCAGCGATCATGGCGCCCAAATCCAACGAAATCACTTTTTTTCCCATCAAGATTTCCGGAACGTCGTTAGCGGCAATTTTCTCGGCTAGACCTTCGACGATGGCAGTCTTTCCCACACCGGCTTCACCAATCAACACAGGGTTATTCTTGGTACGGCGCGAGAGAATTTGCATGACGCGCAAAATTTCTTTGTCGCGGCCGATCACGGGGTCCAGTTTGCCCTCGCGAGCCTGTTGGGTGAGGTCACGCGAATATTTCTCGAGAGTACGGTAACGAGTCTCGGCTTGCGGATCGGTGACTCGCTGTCCGCCGCGTAATTGCATGATGGCATCCAGAACCCGGTCTCGTGTGATGCCTGTGGTTTCAAGCAAACGAGAGGCAGGGGTGTTCTTTTCATTCAATATTGCCAGGAAGATATGCTCCGTTGAAATGTATTCATCTTTCAACTTGCTGGCTTCTTCATTGGCCAAATCGATGATGCGCTTCACTCTAGGAGTAATAAAAATTTGTCCGGCTCCGCCGCCGCCAAAAATGTTAGCTTTGGGGCTCGTTTTGAGAATATAATCCAATCTTTCAGCCAGAATTTTTGGATCCACCTTGAGTATTTCGAGAATCTGAGGAACGACCCCTTCGGGTTGTTCGATCAGCGCCAGCAGCATATGTTCGGTATCGATCTGATTATGCCCATAGCGTTGGATAATCTCGGCTGCTCGTTGGGCAGCTTCTTGAGCTCTCTCTGTAAATCGATCAAATCTCATCATAAAGGTTCCGTCCTTAAAACAGAACTATTTGTTAACAGCTGTCATTATAGCATTGCCCCAGTCAGAGAATTTGCAGAATTATATTAACAACTCATCAGAATTGCTTGAACACGACCTTGCCTTCGACCATCGTAAACTTCACCTGCAAGTTTTGATCCACCAGCATCAAATCCGCATCCCAATCGCGGCGGAGCTGGCCTTTGTGGTCTTCCATGTGGATGGCGCGCGCAGGGTTGAGAGAGGCGCAATTGACCATTTCACCCAAAGGTCGACCGGTGGCTTTGAGGATGTTTGCCAGAGCGCGGTCCATAGTAAGGGTCGAACCAGCCAGAGTGCCATCTTCCAACCGGGCAGCGCCGTCAGTGACTTTGACCCTGGCACCTTCGAAGGAGTAATCACCATCTGGCATACCGGCTGCGCTGATAGAATCGGTAATGAGGATGACGTTTTCTGAGCCTTTGACATTCACCAATAGCTTCATCACCACCGGATTGACGTGGATGTTATCGGCGATCAACTCACATTTTATTTGAGGAATATCCAGCGCTGCGCCCACAACACCGGGTTCGCGGTGGTTGAGGGGTCGCATGGCATTGAAACAGTGGGTCACCTGAGTGACTCCCATCTCGACGGCTTTTTTCATTTCAGCATAGGTGGCGTTGGTATGTCCGGCGGCAACGGTAATGCCACGATGGGAGCATTCACGGATCACCCATTCATTTTCGGGAATTTCAGGCGCTATCGCCACCAGGCGGATGAGGTCGGTATTCAGGTATTCCAGGGCTTCGTCACGGCTGGCAGTGCGGATGAGTGTTTTATCCTGGGCACCGCAATAGACTGTATTCAACCACGGACCCTCGAGGTGGATACCGAGAACTTTGGCACCAATTTCATTGCCCATTACCGAGCGAGTCACTGCAATCGCCTCTGCGATAGCAGCGTGCGGAGCGGTCCAGGTGGAGGCGAGGAACCCAGTCACTCCATGACTGGCATAAAACTGTGTCAATTCCTGTAGGCCTGGAGCGGTGATGCCGATTATTTCATTGCCATTGGCGCCGTGGGTATGCAAATCAATCAAACCGGGCAAGACAGTCAACCCTTGGCCATCCAGAGAGATATCCACGGGGAAGGTCTTCGGTTGTCCCTGACCGAGAGATTTGATCTTGCTGCCTTCGACATAGATCCATCCGGTAATGTGATGGTCGTGGAGGTCGATGAATTGAAGATTTGTAAGGAGGACTGTGCTTTTTGTCATTTTTTAATTGTATCCTCTATCACAACGGGATGTCAAACAAAGAGGATTTGGAATCCAGGAATCGCTTGACTTTCGCTTCTTCCATCGCTAAAATGTAGTTTTTAATAAAAATCTTATGAAAAGAAGGGCGCACCATGAAATTAATCGAACGCAATTGGATTTGCAACGCAGCGGTATCCGCTGTTGGATTCCTTAATAGCGCTGCATTCCCTTATCGAAGTGCGCCTGTTTACGGCTAAAAGGTTTTGTAAACCTGGCCACGGAGCATTCAAAGCTCCATGGCTTTTTTGTTTAAAAGGCGTAAAAAGCTACGGTCACCGGATTGCCCTTCTTTGATATACTACTACTGTGTCAAACATGTAAATATAGTTTCCCAAAGATGGTTTGGAATAGAGAACCGTCTTTGGGAAACTTCAGAAATAGGTTTGACACAGCATTACTTGAAACCTTATTGGAGGACATCGATGCACGATCAAATCCAAGCCGTGATCTATGATATGGGAGGAGTTTTCTTAAGATCGGAAAGTTATATTTCACGGATCGCACTGGCAAAAACCTATGGACTTTCTCTTCAACAATTGGAAGACCAGGTATTCGATTCAAAGACGGCACAACTGGCTACATTGGGGAAGATCAGCGAAGAATCTCACTGGAATTCTATTTGCGATACATTGAATGTTCCGGTCGACAATCGGGAAGATTTTCAAACCGCTTTTTGGCAGGGGGACCAATTGGACAGGGACTTGATCGATTTTTTGGGTTCTCTCAGGCCGGCGCTGAAAACGGGATTATTGAGCAATGCCTGGTCCAATGCGCGGCAGGCATTGACTGAAAAGCACCAGTGTCGGGATGTGTTCGATGTCTATCTCTTTTCCTGCGAAGTTGGCCTGGCTAAACCTGACCCGGCAATATATAAATTGATCTTGGAGCGTCTGGGCGTCAAGGCACGTGAAGCCATCTTTTTGGACGATAATGTTCAGAATGTCGGAGCCGCAGCGAAATTGGGAATCCATGCAATTCGCTTCTTAAATCACACACAAGCATTGCAGGATATTCAGGCATTATTGTAAATGGAACAAATCGAGCAATTTATCCCGCAATCCAGTCCATTTATCGTCGGAGTCGTCTCGGATACCCATATTCCCGACCGGGTAGGGGAGTTGCATCCGGCCCTCCTGGCCGAGCTTGAGGACCAGCATGTGCAATTGATCCTTCACGCCGGGGATATCGCGGTAAAGTCAGTCTTAAGCACATTAGCAACGATTGCTCCCGTCCGGGCAGTCACCGGTAACCGGGATTTTCTACTGAGCCAAGATTTGCCGATGCATTATGAAATGGAAATCTACGGGGCGCGTGTCATCCTTAGCCACGGTCATCTGGGGACGCGCCTCTACTGGCAGGACAAATTTTCCTACATTACCCGTGGATATGTTCTTGAGCGCTACCGGAATCGATTCGACCATCTCTTCAAGCATGCGAAGGTGATCGTGTTTGGCCATACCCACCACATTGAAAATCAATGGATCGATGGGCGGCTTTACTTTAATCCGGGTTCGGTAAGCCATGGGGACTCATTTTTCCCGTCACCATATTATGGGGTGCTCAAATTTTATGAAGATGGTAGAATAGAATCAAGCCTGAAACCATTGAAAGGAGCAATGATTCGGAATAAAAAGTGGGAAAAAACCAGATAAATATTCCCTTTTATTATGTGAAAGCTCTCATATTTCTTGACCGACCACAATAGTCTTGATATAATTGAAGTTTGCATATCCCGGCAACAGCTTTGCTAGGGACTTATTTATTGTATTGCCAGGTTTGATACCTTTAGGAGAAACCTATGGCTTCTGTTCTTCCAACTAAATCATACGCTCGTATCCCTGTAATATTTAATATGCCCAACCTGATCGAGGTTCAACTGGATTCATTCAGTCGACTCAAAAAGGATGGGCTGGCAGATCTGTTCCATGAGATCTCGCCAATTGAATCCTATAACAAGGGAATGAAACTTTACTTTCCCGGGCACAGTCCTGAAGCTCAACAATGGGGGCTGAAATACTGGTTTGAAGAACCAAAACATAGCATCGACGAATGCGTCGAAAGAGATCTGACATATTCCAGCCCGCTATACGTTTCTGTTTTACTGGCGGGCCCGGACATTCCTCAGCCCGTGAAATCTGACATCTTCCTGGGTGATTTCCCCGAGATGACAGATAAAGGAACATTCATTATTAATGGTACAGAGCGCGTCGTTGTTTCACAATTGATCCGCTCCCCGGGGGTCTATTTTGAAGCGCCTGTCGACCGTGCTACCGGACGCCGTTTGGCCATGGCCAAGTTGATCCCGGATCGCGGTGCCTGGATGGAATTCGAGACGCGTAATAAAGATTTCATCATCCTCAAATTCAACCGCAAGCGCACAGTGCCGATCACCATTTTCATGCGTGCTTTGGCGGCCGTGGATGATTTACTCCCCGGCGAGAGCCCGTTGAAGACGGGCTCGGACGAAGAATTGATCGCTCTCTTCCATGATATCGATAACAACCCCGATCGCCAGTTCATTGCCAAAACGATTGGGCAGGAACCGGTTTGGAACCTGGCTGCTCATCAGACTATTGCTCAGGCAGCCTTGATCGAATTCTTCCGGCGCATGCGCCCGGGTGACCCTGCGAATCTCGAAAACGCCAAACAATTCCTTGAAGAGCAAATCTTCGATATGCGTCACTACGACCTCGAAAGAGTGGGCCGCTATAAACTCAATCAAAAACTGGATTTGACGGATCGTATTCCAGTTTCCCACCGCAGCATCACCAAATGGGATATCGTTTACCTCGTTCGCCGCATGATCATGATCAACAACGAGCAGGAAGACAAAGACGATATCGACCATCTGGGTAACCGTCGCGTCAAGACCGTCGGTGAATTGATCCAGAATAAACTGCGTATTGGTATGCGCCGCATGGAACGCGTCATCAAAGAGCGTATGTCCATCCGTGACCAGGATCAGGTTTCGCCGGTCAGCCTCATTAATATTCGCCCGGTAGTAGCTGCGCTACGCGAATTCTTTGGTTCCAGTCAGCTCTCACAATTCATGGATCAAACCAACCCGCTGGCAGAGTTGCGCCACAAACGCACACTCTCCGCGCTGGGTCCTGGTGGCCTGCGGCGTGAACGCGCCGGGTTCGATGTTCGCGATGTGCATAACTCTCACTATGGACGTATCTGCCCTATCGAAACTCCTGAAGGCCCGAACATTGGCCTGATCGGTCGTCTGGCCAGCTATGCTCGCGTGAATGAATATGGCTTCATCGAGACCCCTTATCGCCGTGTCTTGAAAACGTTGACCAGTGAAGATAGCCGTTTGGAAAACCGCCTCTTGCGAGAAACTCTCACCAATGAAAAGACTGGTGAAGTGATCGCCAAAGAGGGTGACCGAATTACGGCTCAATTATTACCGGCAATCAAAAAATTAAAGAAAACTACCATTTTTATCGCGCCATTTGTATCCGAAGAAGTGGAATACCTTTCGGCGGATGCAGAAGATAAATGGGTCATTGCTCAAGCGAATACCCCGTTGAGCATCAACTATGAATTCGAAGCCGAGCAAATTTCCTGCCGCTTCCACGGTGATTTCATCACCTCCGGTGCTGACGGCGTCAACTTTATGGATGTTGCTCCGCATCAGGTCGTGGGAATCAGTGCTGCTTTGATTCCATTTTTGGAACACGACGATGCCAACCGCGCTTTGATGGGTTCGAACATGCAAGCGCAAGCCGTTCCATTGGTGAACCCTGATATCCCCTTGATCTCCACTGGAATGGAACGATATGCCGCTCTGGATTCGGGACAGGTATTGATCGCTGAAGAAGACGGCGAAGTGATTTCAGTCAATGGTCGCCAGGTCTTCGTCAAGAACGCTGACGGCAAAGTGCGGGATTACACTTTACGCAAATATCAACGGTCCAACCAGAGCACCTGTATCGATCAACGCCCGGCTGTAATTAAAGGCCAACGCGTACATAAAGGTGATATCCTGGCGGATTCTTCTTCTACTGTGAACGGTAACTTGGCGCTTGGACAAAACGTCGTCATCGCTTTCGTCTCCTGGGAAGGTGGTAATTTCGAAGATGCCATTCTGATCTCCGAACGCTTGGTGCAGGATGATAAATTTACCTCGGTTCATATTGAAAAATATGAGGTTGAGGCCCGTGATACCAAATTGGGGCCCGAAGAGATCACCCGGGATATTCCGAACGTCGGTGAAGATGCTATCAAAGACTTGGATGAACAGGGAATCGTGCGCATCGGCGCTGAAGTCGGCCCGAATGATATTCTGGTAGGCAAGATCACCCCGAAGGGTGAAAAAGAGTTAACTCCTGAAGAACGGTTGTTACGCGCCATCTTCGGTGAAAAATCTCGTGATGTCAAGGATACCTCCTTACGCATGCCCCATGGCGAACGCGGCAAGGTGGTTGAAGTCAAGGTGTTCACTCGTGAAGACAATGTCGACCTTTCTGCCGGTGTGGATATGATGGTGCGCGTTTCTGTAGCGCAGCGTCGTAAACTCACCGCTGGTGATAAAATGGCAGGCCGTCACGGTAACAAAGGTGTCGTCTCCCGCGTTGTGCCAGTGGAAAACATGCCCTTCCTCGAAGACGGAACGCCAGTGGATATCATCCTTAACCCGCTGGGTGTGCCTGGACGTATGAACATCGGTCAGGTACTTGAAGCTCATCTGGGTTGGGCAGCAAAAGAACTTGGCTTCGAAGGCATCACCCCGGTTTTCGATGGTGCCAATGAGTATGAAATTGAAGCTGAATTGGCCCGTGCCTGGATGATGGATTTCGCCTGGAAAGAGGCAGGCGAGAAATCCTGGGAATGGATGAACGGCCAGGAATATGACCCTCAGACCATCAAAGATGATGAAGAAGTTCGCTTACTTTATTTGGAACAGGTATTAGGTGATAAATACGATATGTCGCGGATGGCAACTGACATGATCTATGCCCGCCGTGCCAACCTGGAATACTGGCTCCGTGAACGTGGTTATGATGTTGACACTATTTTGAGCTTCGATAATGTCAAACCGGGTACCGGTTTGTTTACAGAAAATGACACACGTGCGATCGAAGTTTGCTTGCGCCTCTGGTTGGAGAGTGAAGGTGTGGACCCCAAGAAAGTGAAGGCGGAGAATATTGTCCATGAAGCCGAAAAATACACAGCCAAGACAGGCCGCCCTATGCCCACTCTTGGAAAACAAATTCTGCGTGATGGCACTCTTGGTCAACCCTTTGACCAGGCGGTTACCATCGGTGTCATGACTATGCTCAAGTTGCATCACCTCGTGGAAGATAAAGTGCATGCTCGTTCCACTGGACCATACAGCCTGGTGACCCAGCAACCGCTGGGCGGCAAAGCTCAATTTGGTGGGCAACGCTTCGGTGAAATGGAAGTTTGGGCGCTGGAAGCTTATGGCGCGGCTTATACCTTGCAAGAAATGCTTACCGTCAAATCCGACGATGTACAGGGACGTGTCAGTACTTACGAGGCAATCGTCAAAGGTCAACCGATCGAAGATCCGAGTTTGCCCGCGTCTTTCCGTGTTTTAGTGAAAGAGCTGCAGAGTCTTGGTCTGGCAGTCGAAGCAGTGATGGATAACAAAGAAATCATCCGCTTTGGCAAAGATGAAGAACGTGTACGACCTCCAAAGCTTGAGACCGGCCTGTTGGGCTTGGGTGAAGAGCTTGAAGGTCTGCTCTAAATAAAGAAGAACGGTGCTGGTTCTTTTATCGTCATGGAGGGTTCTTGACTGGCCCTATCCCCCATGATATAATCATGCGCCGTTGTGAAATTGTGTGGTGATTGGAGTACCCTGGAGTAAATCCGGCGTGGCCATCATTGCAGTCGATGGCCTCGCCCTATTAAGCGAGAAAATTTGTAAGAAAAGGCATTATTTTTACGGAGGCTAAGAGACGTGCCAACAATTAATCAGTTGATCCGAAAAGGACGGCAGACCAAAAAGGTCAAAAGCAAAGCCCCGGCTTTGCAGTATACGCTGAACTCAATGAAGCAGCGTCGTACACGCCAGAATAAGGGTGCTCCTCAGAAGCGTGGTGTTTGCACCGTTGTGCGTACCATGACTCCTAAGAAACCTAACTCGGCGTTGCGCAAGATCGCCCGTGTTCGCCTTTCGAATGGTTTGGAAGTAACCGCGTATATTCCTGGCGAAGGTCATCAGCTTCAGGAACACTCCGTGGTTCTCGTTCGCGGCGGTCGCGTAAAGGACCTGCCTGGTGTGCGTTATCACATTGTGCGCGGCACATTGGATACCACCGGTGTTGCGAAACGGTCGCAAGGCCGTTCGAAGTACGGCTCTAAAAAGCCGAAAGCTTCGTAATCATATTATTTGGCCGGAGAAGTTGAATGCGACGGACTAAACCAGAACCAAGACCAATTACAGCGGATGTACGCTATAGCAGCGTACCGGTGACTTTCTTCATCAACCGGATCATGAAACGCGGCAAGAAAAGTGTTGCCACGACGATTGTCTACGACGCGTTAGAGATCATCAAAGATAAAACCAGTAAGAATCCCATCGAAGTGATGGATTCTGCGTTGAAAAATGTTGGACCGGTCATGGAAGTACGCCCACGCCGTGTGGGTGGTGCGACCTATCAGGTGCCAATGGAAGTTCCTTCGGGCCGCCGGATGACTCTGGCGATGCGCTGGATCATTGATGCAGCTGCTGCCCGGACCGGCAATTCCTATGCTGAAAAACTTTCAGCAGAGTTGATCGATGCCGCGAACAACCAGGGTGCCGCTGTGCGTAAACGCGAAGAGACTCATAAGATGGCTGAGGCCAACCGGGCTTTCTCCCATTTCAGAGTGTAGTAAAGAAGTAGAGAGATTAGGTTTTAATGTCACGTAATTTTCCGCTTGAGAAGTGCCGTAATATTGGAATTATTGCTCATATTGACGCCGGTAAAACGACGACAACTGAACGGATTCTGTTCTATTCCGGCCGCACGTATCGTATTGGGTCGGTAGATGACGGCACCACAGTTACAGACTGGATGGTTCAGGAACGCGAACGCGGGATTACTATCGTTTCCGCGGCTGTAACTGCAGGCTGGAAGGGTTACCAGATCAACGTAATCGACACGCCAGGGCATATCGACTTTACTGCCGAAGTGCAGCGTTCCTTACGCGTTTTGGATGGTGGAGTGGTCGTTTTTGACGCAGTTCAGGGTGTCGAGCCACAAAGTGAGACAGTCTGGCGTCAGGCCGATCGATATAACGTTCCGCGCATCTGTTTTGTTAACAAAATGGACCGCACCGGAGCCTCCTACGATTATACGATCGGTACGATCAAATCCCGACTCGGCGCTAATCCCATTTCTATGCAATTGCCAATTGGATGCGAATCTTCTTTCAAAGGCATGATTGACCTGCTGATGATGCAGGCCATTTATTTTGAAGATGAACTGGGTAAGGAACCGAAGGTAACCGCTATTCCTGATGATTTGAAAGCCCAGGCTGAAGAGATGCGTCAGCAAATGATCGAAAAAATTGCTGAACTCGATGATGCCCTGACAGTAAAATACCTCGAAGGCGAGAAAATCACCAATGATGAAATGAAGGCCGCACTACGTAAAGCCGTACTGAATAATAAGGCAACGCCAGTCTTTTGCGGTTCTTCATTGAAGAACAAAGGTGTTCAGCTTGTTCTGGACGCAGTGATCGATTATCTCCCCTCTCCGCTCGATGTTCCCGCTGTAAAAGCAACTTCATTAAAGACTGATGAGCCCATTGAATTACCCGCGGACGATAATGCTCCTTTAAGTGCGCTCGTCTTTAAGATCGTCAGCGATCCTTACGTTGGTCGTTTGGCGTATTTCCGTGTCTATTCCGGCAAAATTTCGACTGGTGGCATGGTTTACAACCCTTCCAAGGGTCGTAAAGAACGTATTGGCCGTTTGTTGAGGATGTACGCTGACCGCCGTGAAGATATTGATGAAGTGAACGCCGGCGATATTGGTGCGGTTCTGGGACTGAAAGATAGTTTCACGGGCGATACTCTCTGTGATGCTGATAATCCCATCGTTCTGGAAAGGATTACCTTCCCGGAACCAGTGATTTCCATCGCCATTGAGCCAAAGTCCTCTGCAGACCAGGATAAGATGGCCAACGCTTTACAGCGCCTCGCTGAAGAAGACCCCACTTTCCGCGTGCATTCCGATGAGAACACCGGCCAGACCATCATTTCTGGTATGGGTGAGCTTCATCTGGATGTTTTGGTAGATCGAATGAAGCGAGAATTCCATGTTCAGGCGAACATTGGCAATCCGCGTGTCTCCTACCGTGAAACGATCAACCGGCCGGTAAAATCCTATTCTTACAAGTATGTCAAACAATCCGGTGGGCATGGGCAATATGGTCATGTCGTCTTCGATCTCGAACCGTTGGATCGAGGCACCGGAATTGTTTTTGAAAACAAGATCGTGGGTGGATCTATTCCAAAGGAATATATTCCAGCCGTTGAAAAAGGTGTCAAAGAAGCTGTAGAATCTGGTTCCATGGGGTACCCGGTCACCGACCTTAAAGTGCGGTTGGTGGATGGTTCCTATCATGAAGTCGATTCGAGTGAAATGGCTTTCAAGATGGCTTCCATTATGGGCTTTCGCGAAGCGATGCAAAAAGGCGGTAGCGTTTTACTTGAGCCAATCATGAAGGTGGAAGTGATCATTCCTGAAGAGTATTTGGGCGAAGTTATGGGTCAAATTACCTCGCGGCGGGGTGAAATTCTGGGTACGGATATGCACCCGGGTAACGCTCAGGCTGTACGGGGCATGGTCCCAGCCGCCGAAATGTTTGGTTATGCTACGGAATTACGGTCAGGTACGCAGGGTCGTGGTGTCTTTACCATGGAATTTGATCATTATGCCCCTGTTTCTGATTCTGTGAAAGAAAAGATTTTAAATAAATAAGCATTTATTTATAAAGAGGACTTCTTAAGGAGTAAGTGGAATTATGGCCAAGCAGAAATATGAACGGACAAAACCGCATGTGAATGTGGGAACGATGGGTCATATTGACCATGGGAAGACGACTTTGACGGCAGCGATCACGAAGTACTGCGGGTTTTTCGGGAAAGCAGTATACCGGCCGTATGATTCGATCGATAATGCACCAGAAGAGAAGGCCCGTGGAATCACGATCAACATAGCGCACGTA
>Ga0182011_10000416_pt1 | contig 37011 bp, 28 predicted proteins | sample 711E1DmetaG_FD_120481 | JGI IMG/M metagenome (GOLD analysis project Ga0182011, IMG submission 120481) | Permafrost microbial communities from Stordalen Mire, Sweden - 711E1D metaG | ecosystem: Environmental > Terrestrial > Soil > Wetlands > Permafrost | place: Sweden: Stordalen | collected...
TCAGGCGGTGTTAAGGGCGGGGGAGGGAATCCTGCTCAAACCGGCGGCCAGGTCGCACCCGCGAGCGGCGGCCAGGTCGCACCCGCGAGCGGCGGTCGGGTCGCGCCCGCGAGCGGCGGCCAGATCGCACCCGCGAGTGGCGGCCAAGTCGCACCCGTAAACGGCGGCCAGGTCGCACCCGCGAGCGGCGGCCAGGTCGCACCCGCGAGCGGCGGCCAGGTCGCAGCCGCGACCGGCGGCACCACCGGCCGCGGCACAACTGGCCGCGGCGGCGGCACCGGCACCGCCGGCGCACCCGCCACTGGCGGTGCGCCGGGCACTGGCGGCGGCGTTTCGTCAATGGGCGGAGCGTCGACTCCATCAACATCAACGAAACCGACGGTAGCCCCGGGAAGCGGCCATTACCAGATGGAAAACTTGGATCGTGGCGTAGTGGCGGTGAAGGTCTCGGGCGGCGTCTATGTCGGTTGGCGCATGTTCGGCTACGAGTACGACACTACGGCTAGCAACGTTTCATACAACCTCTATAAGGACGGGGCCAAGCTGGCGAGCGTAACTGATAGCACCAACTACTTGGACGCGGCTGGTAGCACCAGTTCGAAGTACTCGGTGACCGCCGTGATCAAGGGGACCGAGGGGCCGCAGTCTGATGCAGTCACGCCCTGGGCGCAGCAATACACAAGTATCCCGGTGACACCGCCCGCGAGCGGCTACAGCGTGAACGATGGGGCCACAGGCGATTTCGATGGCGACGGCAAACTCGACATCGTGGTGAAGTGGGAGGGGATGACCCACGACAATTCCCAAGCAGGCAACACCGACCCGGTCTATATCGCCGCATACACCTTGGCTGGCAAGCAGCTCTGGATGCTCAACCTGGGCGTAAATATTCGCGGCGGGGCGCACTACACCCAGATGTCGGTGGGTGACTTCGACGGCGACGGGAAGGCGGAATTCTCTTGCAAGACCGCACCTGGGACCAAGGACGGAACCGGTGCGTATCTGAGCAATGGACCGGCTGCCAACGACGATGACAGCGTTGACTACCGAGCCAACGGCTACATTCTGACCGGACCTGAGTACCTGACCGTGTTCGCCGGAGACACGGGCAAGGAACTGGCGACGGTGGCCTATCCCGTGCCCCGCGGCACGGTGTCTTCTTGGGGCGATAGCTACGGCAACCGGGTGGACCGCTTCAACGGCGGGATGGCCTTCGTGAGCGACACGGGCACTGGCAAGACCGCGACCGGGCGGCCGAGCATCATCCAGCAGCGTGGGTACTACACGCGTCTGACGATGTCCGCGTACAACTGGCGGGACGGGGCCTTGTCAAAGGTTTGGGTTTTCGACAGCAATGACGCTGCGAACAGCAAGGCCGCTGGCCAGGGCGACCACTCATGCATGGCGGCGGACGTGGACGGCGACCTTGCGCAGGAGATCATCACCGGCCCGTTGACCATCGCCAGCGACGGAACCATGAAGTGCACGGACGGAATCGGCCACGGCGATGCCATGCACGTGGGAGAGCTGGTCAAGGGCAAGGGGATCTCGGTGTTCTCGGTGCACGAGGGTGCTGGTGGTATGGATTGCCATGACGGTGCCACCTGCACGTACTACTTCAACATCACATCACCCGGCACTGACACCGGTCGCGGCGTCGCGGAGTATATTGCCACGACCGACACCACTGCCGCAACGTGCAGTGGCATGGGTAACGTCAATTGTGGCACCGGTGCCTCCGTCAGCACCAGTGCCGGAAGCAACTTCCTCATCTTCTGGAACGATCTGGTGCGTTCGACAATGAATGGCACGACGCTCCCCGGGGTGACCACAACCGGGACCGCGTCATGCAACGGCACCAAATCCACCCCGACGCTCACTGCGGACCTGTTGGGCGATTGGCGCGAGGAGGCGGTGCTCCGCGAATCAAGCAACACGGCCATCCGTGTGTACACTACGACGACCGTGACCACGCACCGGATCTACACGCTCATGCACGATCCGACCTACCGGGCGCAGGTCGCGTTTGAGAATGCAAGCTACAACCAGCCACCCCACGTGGGATTCCACATCGGTACCGGCATGGCCGATCCGCCCGTGCCCAGCATCTACGTGAAGTAGACTCGGGTAGCCCGAGGAGGCCGTGGTTGCGGTTGGCTCGTCCCAACCGGACCACGGCCTTTCCGTGTCGGCCGCACGAACCCAGGCGATCGTGGACCTTCCCGAACGTCTTTGGGCTGAGGAAACGGTTGAGCCGTGCGGAGAGGCCAAGCCACTGCTAATGTCGGGGAAGATCGACCAAACGCATTGTCCCAAAGCAAACAAGCCTGACACGGCCATCTTGGGCCCCATCCCTTCACCCTGAATCCACCGCAGTAGGAGAGTCGCGATGAGAAAATTCCTGGAAATTGAAGGTCGGAGTTCGCTGGCCGCTTCCGCCCTGATGGTCGCTTTGGGCCTTCTCGGGTGCAGCTCCGGTTCGGGCGGGGCCACGCACAGTGGTGGCGCGACCGGCGGGTCTTCCAACACGGGCGCGGGGGGAACGTCCAGCGTGCCGCCGGCTTCAGGCGGAAACAGCGCCGTTCTAGGTGGCGCGCCCGGCACCGGGGGTGGGGGACCTGTGGCAGGCACCACAGTTTCCAGTGGCGGGGCAACCGTGAGCAAGAACGGTGGCACCACTGCCAGTTCTGCCTCTGGCGGGACCTCTGCGAGCGGTGGTTCTGGGACTGGGACTAGCGTCGCTGTCACCGGCGGCGCTGGGAACACGGGTGGCACCGTTCGGACCGGTGGTACCACTGCCACCAGTGGTTCTGGGGCAACCGGGGGCTCCGGGGCCAGCGGCGGTACGACGGCAACCGGCGGGACCAAACTGAACGGTGGTACGACCGCAATCGGTGGTACGGCCGCCGGCGGCACTCGGGCCGGCGGCGCTACGGCAACCGGCGGCGCTGGGGTAACCGGTGGTGCAGCGGGAGCCGGCAGCGGGACTCGACCATTTGGTGGTACCACGGCAACCCCCGGCAGCGGCACACCCGTTCTGATAAGCACCTTCGATATCAGCAAGTACGTGGGTACGCCCGGACTCCGGATCGGCGACATCAACGGCGACGGCAAGTTTGAGATCGTCATCGGCCAGCCCATGCCCCAGCCGGGCGCCTACACTCCCCAGCAAGTGGTTTGCGTCACCGCGTACGACCTCAAGGGGAACCAGCTTTGGCAGTACGGCACGCCCGGCAGCTCGCATGGCGCCAGCTCGGACATCCCGATCCAAGTCTACGACATGGACGGGGACGGCAAGTCCGAGGTCTTCGCCAACATGAGCGATAGTGAGATGACTGTGCTCGACGGAACCACGGGGAAGTTGGTGCGCACGATTCCCTTGCCACAAGCCGGTTCCAATGACTCGATCGCGTTCGCCAATCTGCGCGGCAAGGGCTGGCCACAGGATATCCTGGTCAAGACCCGGTACTCCCAGAATTGGGCGATCGTCGGCATCGACGACAACACCACCACCCCCCCCACCAAGGCCGGCACCGTGCTGTGGCATCATGCGTTCCTTCCCAGCGATTCGTCGGGGTCCGACCGTGGCACCGGGCACTATCCGCTGGTCTACGATTGGAACGGCGATGGCAAGGATGAAGTCATGGCTGGCTACTTCTTCTTGCAAAGTGACGGCACGCAGGTGTGGACCACGAACACCACGTCGAAGCCGGAACTCACTATGCATGCCGACTGCCTGGCCACTGCCGACGTTGATGGCGATCCCAGCAACGGATACGAGATAGTTGTGGGAGGCAACGTAGCCGCCATGTTCCACTGGAAGGACGGCAGCCAGATCTGGGAGGACAACAACACGATTGAAGACCAGCAAATGGGAATCGGCGAGTACCGTTCGGACTACGCAGGGCTCGAGGTGGTCCTGCTCGACCGCCTTGGCCCGCGAACCGCGCAGGGCCATGATGCCAACGTGCTTCTGTCCTCAACCGACAAGCTCATTTGGAAAGAATCGCGGACGGACTACGGATGGATTACTGTGACGGAGAACATGAACAACTGGGACGGGCTTGGCAATGACCTGATCTTGTCCTATCACCGGGGCGGCCAAACACCGGCCACCCTGTACGACGGCTATGACAAGGTGGTCGCCCAATTCCCCCACAGCGGCAATCTGGTCGACAACGTTCAGCACTCTAATCTCTGCGGCGACGACAAGGAAGAGGTCCTGGTGTACAACGAGTCGAGCGTTTGGATTTTCTCCAATGGCGCCTGTAGTCTTGATGACCCACCGATTCGCCCCAGCATCCCTCAGCAGTACCACGTATACAACTTCAGCGAGTACTCGGGATGGATCACTCCTGACGTGAAGTTCTACACACCCGGCTCGAAGCAGTAGTCTCTCCCCGAGCGGGCAGGGATCGGGTAGACTGACGGTTTCAAAACGAGAATTGCCAGTCCACGGCGAGGGCCGGCAAGGGACCGGTCGAGTCAGAGCCGGCGGGCGGGTTTCATTGGCCCATCAACCGTTCCGCGCTCTAAGATGGCGGGGTCAGCCCACAGCTACGCTCCATGACCTTTTCTCGCGCCCTAATCGACGAGCTGTTGCACCGGCTCTTCATCAACGCTCCTGCGACTAGCCTGCGCGACGAGGATCGGCGCAAATCAGACGAGATGGCGGGCCTGCTCGCGGAGGTAGAGCGAGCCGTGGCCCGCCGGGCCCCAAAGGGCGAGCTGGTATTGGTGGATGCGGCGGCGGGCAAGGCCACCGTGGGCCTTGTGGCCGCGGAGCTGATCCTGGCGCCGCGTGGCCGGCCGGCGCGCGTGCGCGTGATCGAGCGCGAGCCTAAGCGCGTGGCTGCGTGTCGCGACGCGATCGCACGCTTGCGGGCGCCTTGTGTGGCCATCGAGTTGGTGACGACTGACGTCGGGGATCCGGCGGCCTGGCCCAACCAGCCCGATCTGGTGGTCGCGCTGCACGCCTGTGGGCCGGCGTCTGACGTGATCATTGACCAGTCGCTGGCTGTGCGGGCCCATGCGTTGTTGCTGGCTCCCTGTTGCACGTCGAAGGATGTATCCGCCGCTGCTCTGGCCCAGCGGCGCGCGGAGCAATTGGGCATGCCTCGCCACGCTGAGGTACGACGCCGTTTTGTTCAGTCGATTGTGGATGCCGAGCGTACCCTGCGCCTGGAGGCCGCGGGTTGGCAGACAACTGTGGTCAGCTTCGTGGCGCCCACGCTGACCCCGCACAACCTGCTCTGGCGCGCCCAGCGTGTGGGCGAGCCGGGCCGCATGGCCGGGGCCGCTGACCAATTGGCGCGGCTGCGAGGGACGGGGTAACCGGGGCCAGCACCGCGCGCCTTCCCCGATCCGGGGGCTGGGGTGGCGGTGCCGCCGGCCTACTCCAACTTCCACACGCGCATCCCGAAAGGCCCAGCCCGTCACGATGATTCCGGCCGCAACCGCTCCCTCGATCTCTCGGGATCATCGCCAGCTCCATATTCGCTGGCTTCCGATTCACGCTCGCAGGCTGGCTCGCCTCCAGTCGCGGGCACGCGCGCGAGGGTTCGTTCCAGGGACTCCAGGTCGGGCGGTTTGGCAAGGTGCTTGTCGAACCCAGCCTCTTCTGCCCGCTGCAAATCTTCGGGCAGGGCGTATCCACTCAACGCCACCAGGTAAACGCCCTTGAGCGCGTCATCGGCGCGGAAGGCGCGCGCGACATCGAAGCCGTCCATGCCGGGCAGCCCGATGTCGCAGAAGACAACATCCGGCTTGCGCTTGCGGGCGTTGGCGATGCCAGCGGGCCCATTGTATGCCACCTCGACCTCATGGTCGCTGAACTCGAGCGCCTCGCGCAGGCTGTCGGCCGCGTCGACGTTGTCCTCGATGATGAGCACGCGCCGGCGGCTCGGTGGGACCAGAGTGCGAGAGTGCACCGGCCCGTCGGCAGCAGCTTCCTCCAGCGCGAGCGGCAGCCACACGACGAACTCCGCCCCTTGGCCCGACCCAGCGCTGTGCGCGGCGATGGTGCCACCGTGGAGCTCGACCAGCCCTTTCACCAGCGCTAGCCCGAGGCCCAAGCCGCCCCTACTGCGATCGAGCGTGGTATCAGCCTGTGCGAATGGCTGGAACAAACGCGCCAGCATTTTTTTGTCCATGCCGATACCTGTGTCTGCAACACGAACAACGGCCCCCTTTGCCTCGCTGTCCGTGGACAGGGATAGGCGCACGTTGCCACCCGGCCCAGTGAACTTGGCAGCGTTCTGCAGGAGGTTGCCAACGATCTGCGCCAGCCGGTTCCAGTCTCCATTGACAAACACCGGCTTGCCAGCAGGCACAAACTCGATCTGCATCTCGTTCTTCTCGAACTGGGAGCCATGGTCATCCATCGCGCGCCGCACCAGTTCGTTGAGCTCCAATCGTTGTCGTTGCAGCGGGATCTTGTTGCGCGCAATCCTCGTCACGTCGAGCAGATCGTCAACCAAGCGAGCGAGCTGCCCGACTTGTCGGCCGACCACTGCCAGGGCACGACGCGCCTGTGCGCCGCCCGGAACCGCGTGGTCGAGAATGTAGAGGCTATTGGTTATGGGCGCGAGCGGATTGCGCAGCTCATGCGAAAGCATGGCCAAGAACTGATCCTTGTTGCGGTTCGCCTCGGCCAGCGCCCTCGCGGCCTCGCGGTAGCGCGCCTCGCTTTCTTGCAGCGCCTCCTCCGCGCGCTTGCGTTCCACCAGCGTCCAGGCCACATCGGCAAGATGCGAGACGATCTGGACGTCGCTCTCGGTGTAGTCGCTGGGTTTGTTGCCAACCCCGACGATGGCTACAATGGCATCCGATTGCATAATTGGCACGACCAGTTCGCGCGTGATGGGCACGTGTCCTTCGGGCAGCCCTTTGCGATGCGGAAGCGAGGCATAGTCGTTTTGGATCACCGGCCGTCGCTCTCGCACGCAGTCCACCCAGACACCAGCCTGGTCAATCGGGTAATGACTGCCTTGCCCCTTGGCTGAACAGAACTCCTTCGTGGTTCGCCTGGACCAGGCTGCCAGCGATAGCGAGTTCTGGTCAGATTCGACGAAGTGGTAGAAACCAATCGGGCTGTCGGTCAGGGCGCCGACCCGATCCAGCGTCTCCTGCAGCAGATCTTCGACAGAGTGCTCGGCGGCATATTCAAGCAGAGACATGCGGATCCGGAGCGTCTCTTCAATGCGTCGACGGTCGGAGATGTCGGTCAAGGCGGCACGACACTCGCGGCCGTGGTCATGCGCAGAAACGGCCTCGATGTGCACCCAGACTGGCGTGCTCTGCTCCGCACAAAGCGCTACATCGCAGACATGTTTGCCCTCCTTTTCGAAGACCTCTCGCAGAAAGGCGTTGACGGTGGGGCGCTGCTCAGGGGCAACAAACAGGCCGAAGCGCGCCCCTACCAGTCGGGAGCGCTCCAGTCCCAGCAGGCGCGCCCCGCTGAGATTCACCTGCCGAATCGCCCCGTCGCTATCGAGTGTCAGGTAGCCGATCGGCGCGAAGTCGTAGAGGTCGGAGTAACGTGCCAACCCCGCCTCCAATTCTGCCCGCGCCTCTTGCAGCTCCTGGTTCTGCAACTCCAGCTCGATCTGGTGAACCTGCAGCTCGTGCACGAGCCGCTGCGATTCTTCCAAGGTCTGGTGACCTGCGGCCTGCGGCCCTCTTCCCTTCTCCTCCAGCCGGGCTTCCGCTCGTGCGCGCAACTCCGCGGCGCCGGCCGGCGTGGTTTCCCGCTTCTTCATTGTCCCGCCCCCTGCTCTGACTGGGTTCCACGCAGGGTCGCCTCTAGCGTCTTGGCCTCGGTGATGTCAACAAACGTGATCACCACGCCATCGATGCGATTGTCGAGCGTGCGGTAGGGCATGATGCGCACGGTGAACCAGCGCCCGTCGCGGGTCGCAATCGGCTTCTCTTTGAAGACCAGGCTGCGCAGGACCTCGTGCGCAGCCTCGGCAAGCTCGGGGTAGATGAGGTCCGATGCCAGGTCGGTGATGGGCCGGCCCACGTCGCCCGGGATGAGCTTGATGATCTTGAGCATCTGGGGGGTGAAGCGCCGTACGTTCAGTGCATCGTCGAGGAACAGAGTGGCGATGTCGGTACTGTCGAGCAGGTTCCTCATGTCGTTGTTGGTCCGCGATAGCTCGTCCACTTTGGATTGCAGCTCGTGATTGAGGGTCTGCAGTTCCTCATTGAGGGACTGCATCTCCTCTTTGGACGTGGTCAGCTCCTCGTTGGTGCTTTGCAGCTCCTCATTGGTGGACTGCAGCTCCTCATTGGCCGACTTGAGCTCCTCCTGCGAGGTCTGCATCTGCTCGCGCGCAGTCTGCAGCTCATCGCGCACCTGCCGCAGCTCCTGCTCCTTGCGGGCCAGCGCGGCCGGCTGGATGGCGGTTCGCCTGTCCTTTCCCGCTGGTTTGCGCTCGGACAACGCCACATCTGTGAATACCACGATGACCATCCCTCGCAGCCCCTCTGGCTGCTGGACGGGCTCGATCACAACGTCCACGGCCTGGACCCCAGCGTTGCCTCTCAGCTTCACGCCGGCCAAGGCCACCGTGCGCCTCTCGCGCAGCGCCTTTGCGAAGGCCGCGCCGAGATCATAGCGCAGCTCCTCGCGGGCCATGGCGTAGATATTCCAGTTGGCTTTGCCCGCTGCGGGCTCCAGGTATTTGCCGGTCCGGCCGCTGATGAAAAGAATGTCGCCCTTGTCGTTGGTCAGCACAGCAGCCGGCAGGTAGCGCTGCAGGAGGAGCTGTTCTGCCAGCACCTGGATGTTGGGCGCGACTTTCTGTGTGCCGGTTTGCACCGTCTCAGGCACAGGCGGGCGCGCGGGAAAAGCTGCGGCAGGGAAGTCAAGCGGCTCGGTCTGCACAGCGCCATCCAGGCGGCGGAAGATCCGCGTCTTGCTGTCGAGCGGGGCAAAGAGGTCAGTGGCCGTGCCGATGGTCTCCGCGCTGCCCAGGAACAAGACGCCGCCAGGACCGAGGCTGTAATAAAAGAGTGGCAGCAGCTTCTTCTGCAGCTCGGGCGCCAGATAGATAAGAAGGTTGCGGCAGCTCAGGATGTCGAGCCGGGTGAAAGGCGGGTCCATGATCAGGTTCTGCGCGGCGAAGATCACCATTTCGCGAATTTCTTTGCCCACCTGGTAACCGTGTTCTTCCTGCACAAAGAACCGGCGCAGACGTTCGGCCGAAACATCGCCCGCAATGTTGGCCGGGTAGAGTCCCTGCCGGGCCCGGTCAATGGCGTCTTTGTCGAGGTCCGTGGCAAAGATCTGCAAGGAGAAGCCGCGGGCCGACTTCTCCTGGGCCAGCACCTCCTTGAAGATTATGGCCAGGGAATACGCTTCCTCTCCGGTCGAGCATGCCGGCACCCACGCGCGCAGGGCCCCACCGGCGGGATGCGCCGCCAGCGTCTCCGGGATGACCTTCTTGCGCAGGCACTCCCAGGCCGCCGGATCGCGGAAGAAGCTGGTCACGCCGATAAGCAGCTCCTTGAAGAGAAGCTGGGCTTCCAGGGGGCTCCCGTGCAGGTAACGGACATAGTCCGCGATGTTGTCGATCTGGTGCAGGCCCATACGCCGCTCGATCCGGCGGTACACGGTACTGCGTTTGTAGAGCGAGAAATCGTGTCCGGTCTGGCTGCGCAGAAGCACGCAAACTTTCTCGAGCGCACTCTGGGTCTTGCTGGTCAGCACCCGCTCGCGCACTTTGGCAAGCGGCGCGTGTGCAAGATAGGCGACGATCTTGCCGGCCAGTTCCTCGACTGGAGCGACGACATCGGCCAGCCCAGCGTCGATCACGCTGCGAGGCATGGCGTCGAACTTGGCCGAGGCCGGCGCCTGCACAAAAACCGCACCGGCCTGCTCCTTGATGGCCCGGACACCCAGGGTGCCGTCCGACCCCATGCCCGAGAGGATCACGCCGACGCTGCGGTCGCGCTGGTCATCGGCCAGGGAGCGAAGGAAGAAATCAATAGGTAGGCGCAGCCCGCGCGGCGCCACCGGTGCCAGCAGGTGCAACACCCCGTGCAGGATGGACATGTCGTGGTTGGGCGGAATCACGTAGACCCGGTCCGGCTCGACCCGCAGGCGGTCCTTGACCTGGACGACCTTCATGGGCGTGGATCGCGCGAGCAGTTCCACCAGCATCCCCTTGTGGGTGGGGTCCAGGTGCTGAACGACGACAAAGGCCATGCCACTGCCAGCGGGCAAGTGGCGCAGGAACTGCTCAAGGGCCTCCAATCCCCCGGCGGAGGCGCCAATGCCGACGATGGGGAATGAACCGACTTGCTCGCGACGGCGGGTGGGCAGCGGGGCGCTGTCGCGGGCTTTGCGCGTTGGCCTCGGATCCTCGGGCCTTTTCTTCGCAGCGTGCTTTCTCGGACGATTATGCACCTGTTTGCCCCAACGGTGACTGGAACCGCTGTTTCTTTCGCGGGGTACGAAGTCTACGGGACTCCCCCATCCTCGTCACGATGATTCACGGCTGAGTCGCGAACAGCTGCCTTCCTTGCTCCGCTCGATTGGCCAGGCGCATGGCCAGGTTGCTGCGCCGTTCCCGATTGCCAGCCGAGGACACGGCCACCGACCCCGTGGACACCGTGATGTCTGTCTAGTAGCATCAAGATGTGCGAACGACATTGACCCTCGACGAGGACGTTGCTGCCAAGCTGAAGGCCGAGTCGCGCAAGACCGGCCGGCCGTTCCGAGAGACCGTGAACGCCTGCCTGAGGGCTGGTCTCAGCGTGCGGAAGCAGGGTACCTCGGCCCGGCCGTTCCGCGTCAGGGCGCGCGCCATGGGGCTGCGCCCAGGGATCAACATTGACAAGGTGAGTGCCCTGCTTGACGAGCTGGAAGGGCCCGAGCACAAGTGAAACTTCCAGACGCCAACATTTTGCTGTACGCCTATGACCGTTCTTCTCCCTACAACGTGGGCGCGCGTGGCTGGCTGGAAGAGGCGCTGTCCGGGTCCACCCCGGTCGCGTTCTGTTGGCCGACGATTCTTGCCTTCATCCGCATCGCGACAAATGGCAGGGCCATCGTCCGACCGCTGGCGGTGAACGACGCACGCCAGATCGTGGAATCGTGGCTTGAGCAGCCCATCTCGACGGTCGTGTTGCCGACGGAGCGGCACTGGGCTCTTCTCTCCAGGCTGCTGACGTCTGGTCAGGCCAGCGGGCCGCTTGTCTCGGACGCCCACCTCGCCGCCTTGGCCATCGAGCATGGTGCCACACTCGCCACGAATGACCGCGACTTCGCGAGGTTTCCGGGCCTGCACGTCGAGTACCCTCTGATGGGCAGCTGAGACGGCCCCGAGGAGAACGACATGGAGAAGATGAGATGCCTGCGTCTACTGCTGCTCGGTGCCTTGGTCGGCATGAACCACGGGTGCAATGGAAGGGATAGCGGCAAGACCGGGGCGGGAGGCGTGTCCTCCACAGGTGGTTCTCTCACCGGAAGCGGCGGGTCTAGTCAAGGAGGCGCGATTCGATCTGGTGGCACGATTTCCACAGGGGGTGCTATGGCCCAAGGAGGTGCGCCCAGTACAGGCGGCGCGACCGCGCCCGGCGGGACGAATGGCGGGTTCGATGCCAGTGTAGCTGGGAGCACGGGCTCGGGCGGCAGAACCGGCGGTGCTTCTGGAACGACTGGCGGCTCCAGCGATGCGGGTGCCATTCTGGATGGCGGAAGGGTGGATGGCGGCACGGCCTCGGGCGCCTGGTCAATGGGCTACTACGCGAGCTGGGCGCCTGATCAATACCCGATTTCCGAAATCGAGTGGTCGGGACTTACCCACGTCGCAATGGCGTTCTACCTGCCCAATCAAGACGGTTCGATGACCCTGGCTGGCGGCAATCAGCAGCTGGCGACCGATCTCATTGCCGCTGCCCATCTGCACGGTGTGAAGGCTATCGCCTCCATCGGCGGGGCCGATTCACAAGGCGGTTTTCAGACGGCCACTGCGAGCGGAAGCGTCGTCACCTTCGCGGCTAACCTGGTCTCGCTGCTGACCACCCCCGGCTACGACGGCATCGACATCGACTGGGAACCCATGGACAAGACCGACGAGCCCGCGGTGATCGACATCGCCAATCGTATTCGCAAGGCCAACCCAGGTGCGCTCATGACCATCCCCATTGGCGCCATCAACGTCAACTTGGGCGCCGACCTGTCAGGGTTTGCCGCCATCGCTGCCGTGTACGACCAGCTCAACATCATGTCTTACGGCATGGCCGGCGCGTGGTCGGGATGGAAGAGCTGGCACTCGAGCGCGCTCTATCACACCGATTCGGCCACGCCCATGTCGATCGACTCGACCGTGAAGCTGTACCTCGCGGCCTCAGTGCCCGCGGCCAAGCTGGGCATTGGCATCGGATTCTACGGGCTTTGCTACTCGCCGCCGGTGACCGCACCCGACCAAGCCCTGAACGGCTCGACTCTGGTCGCCAGCGACGGCACGATTTCCTACGCCAAGATCATGACGAGCTACTACAGCGCGAGCGCGCGCCAATGGGATGCCCTGGCGCGCGTGCCCTACCTGTCCTTCGCTTCGCCGCACGCGCCCGACGGATGCACCTATGTTTCCTACGACGACGAGCAATCGATTGCCGAGAAAGGCGCCTACATCAAGGCCAAGGGCCTGGGCGGCGTCATCCAGTGGGAGCTGAACGAAGGCTACCTGGCATCAGCGGCGGTCGGGCTCCGGAATCCTTTGCTCAACGCGATCCATGACAGTGTCCTGCGTTAGAAAGAGCGGCGAGGGGAAGACAAGGATGCAAAGCGCGCAGTGCGGGAGGCTGACGTGTTGCCCCTCTCTGAGGCCGGGTTGTACAATGTACATATGGCACGCTTCACCGCATCGCAGGCACGCCAGAACTTCGCCCGCGTCTTGGATCAGGCCGCCGGTGGCCAGCCCGTCACCATCGAGCGTGGCAGGTTACGCTTCCGCCTGGTCTTGGAGGAAAGGCGCGGAGCACTCCGCACGGCCAGGCCCGTTATCGAAATCCTAGACCCAGCGGTTGCGAATGGGGACTGGACCTGGCGGACCGGCAGGGCGGGTCTGTCCTTCAAGCGGCGGACCAAGACGTGATCCTCCTCGACACCAGCGCCCTTATCTGGGTGCACACGGGACACCCGCGCGGTCGGGCGCTGGCGCGCGAGCACGGCCTGTACATTTCGCCTGTGAGTCTTCTCGAATTGGCATTTCTGGAAGAAGCCAAGCGCGTCCGCCTTGCACCCAGCGCCCGCGCTGCTCTCAGCCAGGATCCGCGTTGGGCCATCGACAACCCCATGTCTATCGATCTCTTCGATGCAGCCATCGACCTTCCCTGGACACGCGATCCCTTCGACCGTCTGATCGTCGCCCATGCGCGAGTTCGCGGCTGGCGCCTCGCCACCGGTGATCGGAAGATTCTCGGCAAACTGCCCGAGACGTCCGTCATTGCCCTGTGATGGCGCTGTTCTACCGCCCCAGCGCGCGGCAGTCGCGTTCCGCTCGCTGGCGCTTGCTTGCTGTCACGGCATCGGCGGGCAACTTCTTGTAGGCCTCGGCCAAGCTGCAGTGAACGCTGGGGTCAAAGGGATTGGCGGCCAACGAGGCGAGCAGCGGTGCCACGGCTTCAGCCGCGTCTCCTTTGGCCAGGAGCGCTTGCCCGGCGATGAGGTGGGGCCACGGCACCTCGGGGTAGAGGGCCTGCGCCGACGCCACGGCCTGCAAGGCTCGGTCGGCCAGTCCCATGGTCAGGTAGATGCGACCGAGCTTGACTGAAAATAGCCAGTAGGCCGGGCCCGCCTCTTTGGCTCCCTTTTCGTACTCGGCGCTCGCAGCCCGCACCCGGCCGCGCTGAAGCAGCATGTTGCCCAGGCGCAGGAAGCGATCGGCGCTCGTGCGATCCTGGGTGGCCTCGTCTTCAACCGGCGCCCGGCGGGCAGCAATGGCGCTGTCTTTCCGGTACTTGGGCGACAATGCCTCGAAGCCTGGAATGACCTTGTAGTGCTGGGCAGTCATGAAAACCCGCCACGCCTTTTCGAACTCAGCCCAGGTTCCAGTTCCGCCATAGGCCCGGGCCACGGCCATGCGCGCGTCGGCGCCGAGCGCAATCATGGAAAGTACGTTGCGCAGGGCCGGCATGCCGCCGGCTGTGTAGAGCAGGGCGATGGCGGTGGTCACCTCGGCAAAGGCCAGCGACGCGTCCTCAGCGCGCGCCAGCTTGGCCATGGAAGGGTGCATGGCATCGAAGCTGATCAGCTTGTGGGTTGCCAGCCCTTTGGCGAGTAGCTGCTGCAGGGACGGCGTAAGATCCAGGCCGGGCGGATCCCTCCAGCGGTGTTCGAGGAATTTGGCAAGGCCTTCCTGCAGCCACACCGGGGTTCGGTCGTGGGTGACGCTCGCCACCGCGTAGTGGACCAGTTCGTGCGACAGGCTGTCCAGCCAAGCGTAGCCGAGCCGCATGGCGCGCGGAGTGGACAGCATGATGCGGCCCCATTTGGAGACCGCGATGGTACCGGTGCGCTCCACGTCGTCGACGGTGAGCGCGGTGACCAGCGCCAGGTCAGCCGGGCTGCGCAGGATATCGACCGGTATCGGGCGGGATGGGACAAAGCCCAGGTCAGTCTGCAAAGCCGAGGCGGAGGCCTCCAGGGCCTCCAGGGCGTAGTCGGCAATGACCGTATCTTCCGGGGGAAAACGAATCACGAAATGGGGCGAGCGCCGTTCTTGGTGGCCCTCGATGCTGGTCTGCGCGCCCTCTGCCAGGAGCAGCAACTCCTTGACTGGCATGCTGGTACCCGCGGCCTTCAGCTTGGCCACCGCGGCCAGGTAGTCGCCGCTCAGGAAGCGCTCATAGCCCCTGGCGTAGAGGGTGTGCGCCTCGCCGGGGTATGTCCTCTCTAGCTCGGCCAGCATCCGGTCCGCATCCTGGAAGCGCCACTGGTCGTACAGCCTGACCACGGTCTCCGCATCCCCGACCGCGACGACCTCCTCAGCCCCGCCGGGGATCGAAGCGGCCAGCGTCAACAGAGCCAGGGCCAGTGACAGGGTGCGGATCGTCATCGCACGAGTTCCTCGTAGTACCGGCGCACCTCATCGCGAAACTTCTCCGGCGCCTGCTCGCGCATGGCCTCCATCAGTTCTTCGCGCCACTCGCGCGGGGCGCGGTACTCGTCGGCTCCGGGGATCCGCACGGGCTCGCGTGCAGAGCGCCCGCTCCCGAGTGGGCGTTGGCCCAGCGATTCACGCAGCTTGGCCAGGCGCTCGGCCGCTTCCTGGGTTCGGCCCGCTCCTTCCACCGCGGCGCCTTGCCGCAGATCTTTGCTTGCCTGCCGCATCCGCCCAGCAATGCCGCCGAGCTCAGAACTCGCCATGTCCGCGCCCGGCACCTGACCCTGACGCTTGTCCAGCTCTTGCGCCAGCCGTTCGGTGCGCTCGCCGATGCTGTCTTGCCGCGCGCCCATGCCCCGCGCCCGCTCGCGCTGTGCGGGCGTCAGCGCTTCCTCGCCGCGTGGAACCAGCCTGGCTAGATCGGCAGCCAAGTCCTGCGCCAGGGCGCCGGCTTCGTAGAGCTGCTCCGTATAGCTGTCGAGGGAAGACGAGGTCGCTCTGCCTGCGCGGCGCTCCGCGAGTGTGCCCTGCGCGCGGCGGAGCCCGGCCACCAGGCGCTCGCTTTCTTTGCGGGCCTCGGCCCATTCCTTGGCCGGAAGCTGCCGGCGCAGTTGCCGCACATTCTCTCGCGCGCGCTCCACATCCACGCCCAGGGTGGAACCCGCCTCGCGCGGCGGCGCGCCTCCGATCCGCCTTTGCACACCGTCGAGGCTCTGCCTGGCCTTGGCCAGAAAGGCGTCGAGCTGCGCTTCCACGCGGCGTGCCTGCTCCGCCTCGGTCTCCTGGGCCAGCGCCTTGCTGTCCATGGCCAGGCTGCGCTCGTCGCCTTCCAGATCGCCGATCTTCTTCATGGCTTCGGCCAGGGCCCGGCTTTCCTGGGGGAAGCGCTCGCGGTCGAAGTCATCGGCATTCTTGTCGAGCGCCTGCTGGAGCGCCGCCAAGGTACGGCCCAGCTCGGCCAGGGCCTCGGACAGCGAGCGAGCGTCGCCCTTTTCCAGCAGCGAATCGAGCCGGGCCGCTTGCTCCATCGCTTTCTTGGGATCCGGCACGTTCATCCAGTCGGTCGCGACCTCGTTGCGCGCCTTGACCTCGGCGATCTTGCGTGCCAACTCCGCGATGCGCGCGCGCAGCTCGCGGATCTCGCGCTCGATCTGCCGGCGCAGTCCTTCGTCACCTGCCGCTTGGTAGCGCGCCAACAGATCCTGCAGGCGCTTGTGCGCGTCGGTCAGCTCCTTGCCCAGCTGGGCCAGATCGTCGAGGCGTTGTCGGCCGATGAGATCATCGAGCAACAGCACCGCACCCTCCAACTCGGCCACATGGCGAGCGCCCGCCGGGAGCAGCCGGTTGAGCCGCCTCGGGGTCAGCGCGCCCCGGTCAGCCTGATTGCGCAGGGCTTTGAGCAGGTCCGACTCCTCGCGCATCTGTCGTCCCAACCGATCTGCGATACTGCCCAAGGCAGCCACCAAGGTGCGGCTGGTGTTAGCCTTGCGCCGCTGCTCGTCGACCAGGCGGCCGAGCAGCACCAGGTGCGATTCCTCGGCCTCGTGCAGATCGCGCCAGCGCCACAAGCGCTCCAAAGGCGGCGACTCGGACACCGCTTCGCCAAACTCGATGCGGTCGGCCAGCGTGCCCACCAGCTTGTCGAGTACCACATGTTCTGCCGCCAGATGCTCGTCAAGGGCTTCGCGCGGGTTTTGGATCACAAGGGTGAGCGTGCGCGAGGCACCTGTCTTACTGCCTGAGACGTCGTCGCGGTCAAGGGCCTCAATGTGGTAGGCAACACGCGCCCCGGGCGTGAGCATGGCGGTGGTGGGCTCAAACAGGGTGGTGCCGCGCACGGCCCGTGCGCCCTGCGCGTCCGTGAGGGGAGTTCTCTGCTCGGGTCCGTTGTTGACTCGGTAGACGAGCTCGATGCGGGAGAGGCCGTAGTCGTCGCGGGCGGAGTAGCCCACCTCCACCGGCCTGGGCGTGGCCAGCTCCAAACGATCGGCCGGCGCCATGATGTCCACCTCAGGCGGCCGGTCGGCTTCGACCACGATGCGGTGGGGCCGCGTCTCGCGTACCGGCCGGCCCAAGAGCGGTGACAGCCAGATGCGGTAGCTGTTGTCTTCGTTGATGACCAGCCGAGCCGACAACCTGCCGGCCGCCAGCACCGCTGGGATCTCGCCCCCCTCTCCCGACTCGCCCAGAAGCAGCAGCGCCTGGCGAGTCGAGCGCAAGGGTCGCATTTCGAGCAGCACGCGAGTTCCGCGCAGCGCCACGAGGTCGCCCGTCGATCCATCCACCACCCGTGGCGCAAGCGCGGTATAGGCCGGGTACTGATAGGTGATGCGCAGGTCAGCGACCAGCGGATCACGCGCCGGGGTGGCGGCTTCAAACCGGCTTGGTTGGTGCGCGAGTAGGTGCAGGCCACGGCCAACCGTGTCGGGTGACAGGGCCATGGCCAGCACCAGGAGCAAGGCTGCCAGCGTGGCGGCAAGCCCCGCCTGTACCTCATTCCGAAGGGGAAGCAAGCGCGCGGGATCGAGCGGAGCGGCTGCGTCCGCCACAGCGCCGAAGAAGGCACGAGTCATAGCTGGCGAAGCGGCGTCGAGATGGGAACCCTGGGAGGGTTCCCATTCCCTCCCGCGATGGTCCGCCGCCGCCGACGAGGGCGCGCGCGAAGCGCGCGGGGTGGGCAGGGTGGGCTGTCCGTCCCGAAGCCCCGTTGGGGGAGCCGGCGGGCTCCCCACCGTGTCGAGATGGGAACCCTGGGAGGGTTCCCATTCCCTCCCGCGATGGTGCGCCGCCGGCGAAGCCGGCGGGCTCCCCACGCGACTGGGCTGCTGTTGGTGGTCCTCGACATCAAGCTCTACCGCTGACATCAGATCGCTCGCCAGCGGCGGATGCCGTTGGCCAGCAAACGCTGCCATAGCCCGCGGGGATCGCAGGCGCCGCGCAGGCAAGCCCCAGACCAGGCCGAAGCCCGAAAGAAGGAGCGCAAGCAAGGCCATGACCGTCACCGCCGACCAAGAGGCGGCTGGCCCGATCCACGTCGCTGTCAGCGCCAGCAGAAGGACTGTGGCGAGCATCGCCGCGGCCGTGAACCCTGCTGCGCGCAGCCCAAACACCAGCAGGGCCCGCCGGCGCACCTGGCGCAGGAAAAGGTGGACCCGTTCGATGTCAGTCATGAGTGTGGAAGTATAGTCCGAGTACTGAGACGGGAAACGCTAATGCAGAGCGTCGGTACAAGCTTTGCACAAGGTTGGGATTGCCATGCAACCAACCACGGATTACGCAAGGTTAGCGGACTTGGCGACAAGACTGCCACAGTCGAGCGTGGCGGGTCGGTCTTTGGTGGGCAGTTTGGCCTGCCGGAAGAGGGTTGCGGACGCGGCGGTAGCGCGATGCGATGAAGCATCTCTTCTGGCAGAGCAGGCACAAGCTGGCGATGCCCAGGCCCTGCGACCACTCCTGGAACAGATCCGCCCGCGGTCCCTGGCGATTGCAATGAAGGTGCTCCGCAATCATGACGATGCCGAGGATGCCGTGCAGGACGCCATGTTGAAAGTGTGGCGCAACCTGCACCGCTTCGAAGGTCGCGCGTCCTTCACCACCTGGATCCATCGCATCGTTATGAACGCAAGCCTGGATATCCTTCGAAAACGGTCTGGCCGGGAAGAGGGCATGGGGGCTGACGAGCGTGGTGACGACTGCCAACCCAAGTTGGAGCCAGCCCACGACCAGACCCCAGAACGCCAGATCGGGATCGCCGAGATGCAACTCCTGGTGCGGGCTGCGGTGGAACGGTTGGCGCCCGTGCACAAACAGGCGATCACCTTGCGCGAGTTCGAGGACTGCGCCTACGACGAGATCGCTGAAGCAGCGGCTTGTCCCATCGGGACTGTGATGTCCCGCCTGCACCACGCCCGGCAGCGCGTGGCCGAGGATCTGCGAATGGCCGCGGATTTCGACGTGGAGCTCTGGGCGGCGTAGGCTACTTGACCAGGCCGCGCACGAGGTCCACTAGCGGGGCGCTGCCAGCCTGCGCTGGCGTGGACGCAACGTTTAGCTTGCGCAGCATCCAGCGCACAGTCCAGGTGGTGGAATCGCCGGGGGCGAGATTGACAGTGGCGCCCTGGTTCTCGACCTCGACGTAGGTATGGCCGGCGTTGGCATACAGTTCGATCTCCGCCTCGCCCGGTGCGGCTTGGGAAGGCAGGGTGTCGCCGAATGACTTCACCAACAAGAGATCACCGTCCACATGGGCTATCCAGCCCTCCAGGCCGTCGGCGAAGAGTTTCTGATCCGCGGTGATGGCAGCAGCGTCATAGGCGAACCAGGCCACGCCACCTAGAATGGTTGGACTCAGCAAGGCCTGCGTTCCCTTTCGCGGCACGCCTTCACCCATAGGGAAAAAGGTGAGGCCACCAGCCGCCACGCGCGTGATCTCCCACGGTGCCACCTGGCGTGCGTTGCTGCCGCGGTTGGCCAGGGTGTACGCCACCGTGACCACGCCCGCCGCGCCGTCAGCGGAAAACTTCTTTTCCACGGCAAGGCCAAGACCGGCTGCGGTGGCGCCGGACAAAGAAAGCACAGCGCCGTCGAGGCTGGCCGCGTAAGGCGCTGAATCGATTTCCGGGGGAGGTGGCCAGTTCCAGTCACTCTGCGGGCTTGACCAGAAGGTCGACCCAAAGTTGGCCGGATCAACTGCTGGGCCAGTCAGGATGTTGCGACCCGAGAGGGCAAACGTGACGATGCGGCCGCCGAGGTTCGCGTCGACAGAGAACAGCGTGTCGCCAAATTGAAAGGAGAAGAGGCTGCCGTTTGCAGCCGGCACGACGGAATTGGCGTTCAAGGGGTCTCCTTTGCTTTCATCTGTCTGGCACGCACTGGCCCACAGCGCAAGCCAGATGACCATGCCTGCAGACAGAATAGGAAGCTTCGACACTGGTGTTGGTCCTGATAGCGGTACAAGGGCGCGCGAAAAGCGCGGGGCGGGCAGGGTGGTGTCCGTCTCGAAGCCCCTGCAGGGGGAGCCGGCATGCCCCGTGCGCCTAGAATGTCACGAACAACCACTAGAGAGCCAGCAGCGAGAACCCACCATAATCCCGCGATAGCCGCATAAAGTCGTGGTCGTAGACGTGGCCGTGGCCGTGGCCGTGGCCGGAGTGATCACCGTCGGCCACGGCCACGAAAACGACCAGGACCACGTCTACGACCACCACCGATCGCTCCGGTTGGGTGCGCGGCTTGATCATGGAAGGGCCTATCCTTCTGAAGCGGTGCGCGCCTTCGCTCCGCTTGTCGCGGGATTAGGGACCCATCTCGCGTGGAGAGATCCGGGGGTGGCTTCCCATTGCCGCCCCAGGTCGTAACTCTTGGATCACCTAACCTGGCGCCGACAGGTAGAATACTTCGCTCTCGGATGCCGCCCATAGTCAGGTCTTCGCGTTTCCTCAAAACCATCCTGCTCGACCGACGGGTATGGGCCTTGAGCATTGCCGCGGGGGTTGTGGCGACCTATCCCCTGGCATTGGGTGCGCTTGGCGGACACTTGGTCACGTCCAAGGTTGCGGCCAAGCTGGGTGTCTCGGTCGAGGCCCAGCGGGCTCGCGCAGGGTGGGGTGTGCTCCGGCTCTACGGTGTGGTGGTGGGGAAAGACCAGGGCCCCATTCTGACTGTGGACAGATTGGAGATCCCTTTCTCCGCCATGTGGGGGCGCGGGGCCGTGGAGGCGGACGGACCGGCCGCCAACCTTGTGCGCGGTGGGCGCGGGGACAACATCAGCGCCATCCTCGGGCGCTTCCATGGCGCGTCCACCGGACCAGCCACGGTCAAGGCCAGCCCGCCGTCTTTGCCTTCGCTCATCGTGCGGGGTGGCAGCCTTCAGCTCACGGACAACCGTAAGGGCCTGTCGGTCACAGTGGGGTTGGTGGACGCGAGCTGGGAGACGGGCCGTCGCTACCAGATCGATGCGAGACAGGTTTCTGGGAGATTCGGTGCGCATGGGACCGAGATCGATCCGGCGTTTGGTGCTGAAAGCTTGAGCCTGCAGGGAAGCTTGGCGGGCCTGCGACCGGTGGGCTGGCCCGAGGCGTCGGTGCGCGAGGGCTACGTGCGGCTCTTGGCGACGCTGCCGCTCACCGGCATCAGCGGCGCGGTTCGGCCCGTGGCAGCCGCTAAAGGAGCCCCTGCCCGCGCCTTTGACCTGTTCTTTTCCGGCAGCTACGGTGGGGCCAAGCGAGCCCTATGGACGGCGACGGGCCAACTGCGACCGTCGGTCGACTCCCGCGCGGTCGATGGCACGCTTTCCTTGCGGGCCGAACGCTTCTCGCTCGACAAGATCGCCGAGATCCTGCCTCCCTATATCCTCGAACCCGCGAACACCGAGATTGACGCAGCCATCGAGGCGAAGCTGGAAGGCCGCCGGGTTTCGTTCTCAGGCAAGCTGGATGTGAGCGGGCTGAGCCTGCTTCACGAGCGGCTGGCGAGCGAGCCGGTCAACGACCTGAGCTTTGGCGTCCATGTCGACGGCGCAGTCGACGTGGACAAGCGGCTTCTGGTAATCAACCAGGCGGAAGGTCGCTTCGGCAGTCTGGCTGTGGAGCTGGCCGGCTCGCTGGAACTGGTCCAGGGGACGTACCGTTTCAAGAATGGCCGCGAGCTGCGCTACCTGCCCAAGCTGGAGGCGCAGATTCGCGTGCCGCGGATTGCTTGCGCCAAGTTGCTGGCCAGCATCCCCGGGCCCATCGTTCCGCACCTCGATGGTTTCGTCTTGCAGGGTTTTTTCGAAGCTGATCTGCACACCAAGATCGACCTGGCCAACCTGGACGCGCTGGACCTGGGAGGGAAGGTCGGCATCAACGGCTGTCAGGTGCTCAAAGCTCCCGCCGAGGTCGCCGCGCTCGCGAAAAGCGAATCGGTGGTGCAGACCGTGGATGTTCCTCCTGAGCCGCCGGGCAACGGCAATACGGGCGTTATGACCTTCATCGTCGGACCTGACAGTCCGGACTTCGTCCCTTTCGCCAAAATCTCGCCCCACCTCATCAACGCGATCATGACCACCGAGGACTCGGGATTCTTCAAGCACCGCGGTTGGGTTTCGGCCGCGTTCAAGACAGCCCTGCGTCGAAACATCGAGAACGGCGGGGCTCGGCTGGGTGCTTCGTCCATCACCATGCAGATGGTGAAGAATCTGTTGCTTAGCAAAGAAAAGACGCTCTCGCGCAAGCTGCAGGAGCTGTTCCTGGTCTGGTATCTCGAGCAGGTCTTGCCCAAGGAACGCATCCTTGAGCTGTATCTCAATGCCATCGAGTTTGGACCCCGACTCTACGGGATTGGGCCAGCCGCGCAGCACTACTTCGGCAAGGCCGCGTCCGACATCACCCCGATCGAGGCGGCCTTCTTCTCATCCATCCTGCCCAGTCCCAAGCGACGCTACGTCCACTACTGCCATGGCGCGCTTTCGCCCGCCTGGGAAAAGTACCTGCGTCGCATCTTGACCCGCATGTACGAACGCAGCCGCCTGACCGAGGAGGAATACGCGGCATCCATGGCCTCGACTCTGAGCTTCGATCGAAGCGAGATGACTCTGACCGAGAAGCAGTGTCTCGACTGGGTCCGCCGCATCACCACCGCCAAACCCGAGCCCGAGACGGAGGCTGACGCCGATTCCCAGTGACCACTCCAAAGCTTCTCTGTGCACTCACCTCTCCCAAGCGCAGCGACGCCGCGGGGCGCCTAGCCGAAAGTCGTTTTCCAAAGCGAAGCTGCTCCTCCGGCAAGGCAATGAAGGGTGGCCGTGGCCGTGGCCGGAGTGATCCCTTTGGTTGCGGCCGTCAGGCTGCTCTGTATTCTCGGAGGCGGGCGGTTGTCCGATTGAGCCCGCATTTTTCGGCATCGGCCCAATGTCGCACTAAACTACACTGACACATGCCCAAGCGCGGCAGCAGGCCCGGCGCGGACCGCTTTGACCCGATCGACCCCATCCTGGCACTCGATCGGTCGCCGGGCGATTCGGCGGAACCAGACGCCAGGGCCCCAAGACCGAAGCGGCGTCGACGCAGCCAGAACCGATGGTGGCGGCTGCGCATCCTGCGGTGGCTGCTCCTATTGCTCTCGCCATTCGTGCTAGGCCTCGGCGCGCTCGCGGCCGTATTCTTCTATTTCAGTCACGATCCCAATCTGCCCAGCCTGGGCGGCATCGGTGACTACCATCCGCCCCAGATCACGCGCGTGCTCGATCGCGACGGCAACCTGATAGGCGAGATCGGCGCGGAACACCGGACCGTGGTGCCCTATGCCCAGTTCCCCAAGGTGCTGATTCAAGCCGTGCTGGCCGCCGAGGATGCCGACTTTTTCGAGCACGAGGGCTTGGACTACAAGGGCATGGTGCGCGCCCTTTTCGAGAATCTCATGCGCCGGGAATTCGCCCAAGGCGCCTCGACCATAACCCAGCAAGTGGTCAAGCAGATGCTGCTCTCACCCGAGAAGACCATGCGGCGCAAGGTGCAGGAGATCATCCTGGCGCGCCGGATCTCGCAGAAGTTCTCCAAAGAAGGAATCCTCGAGCTGTACCTCAACCAGATGTACTTCGGTCATGGCCGTTACGGTGTGGAGGAGGCGGCGCGTTTCTACTTTGGCAAGCCAGTGCGTGAAATCGACGTTGCCGAGGCCGCGCTGCTGGCGGGCATGCTGCAATCGCCGTCGCGGCTGTCGCCCTACAAGCACCCCGAGGCGGCCAAGAAGCGTCAGACCTACGTGCTCGGGCAGATGGCGAAGCTGGAGTTCATCTACGAAGGGACGGCGCGCAAGTTGGCCGAGGAGCCCATCGCCGTGGTTCCCGAGGGCGGCGCGCGCACGCACAGCATGCCCGAGGCGGTCGACAGTGTGCATCGCGAGCTGGTCGAGAAGTTCGGCGCCAACAAGCTCGGCACCCTTGGCCTGACGGTCAAGACCACCATCGATCCGCGTCTGCAAGCGATGGCGCGTCAAGCGGTAGAGCGTGGGCTGGAAGAACTGGATCAGCGCCAGGGGTACCGGCGACCAGTTCATGGCGCGGCTGGCAAGGCCGTGGAGAAGCACCGCCTGGAGCTGAAAGAGGATCACCCGAGCTTGGGCGATGCGGACATCGTGGAAGGAATCGTGGAGCGCGTGGAGAAAGATCCCAAGGATCCCAAGCGAGGCTTCCTGTTCGTCTTCGTGGGCGGCAGCACCGGTGTGGTCGATACCGTCTTGGAACCGCGCTACGGCTTGGGCACGCCGCCGCTCTTCGATCGCTTCCGTCCCGGTGATCTCGTACGTGTCCGGCTCGCGCCTGAGCGCAGACATGAGGGCGACCAGGAGACGCCCCTGGCCCTAGAATTGGGCCCGCAGGCGGCCATGGTGGTGCTTGACCCGGCCACGCGGGACATCCTGGCCTTGGTTGGAGGTTACGGCTACCGCGCTGGCGGCTTCGATCGTTCGCAGCGCGCGCAGCGCCAACCCGGCTCGGCGTTCAAGCCTTTCATCTACGCCGCCGCCATCGATTCCCAGCGCTACACCGCAGCCTCGGTCGTCAACGACAGCCCCGAGGTGTACAAGCTGTGGAAACCTCAGAATTACGACAAGGACAACTTCCGTGGCCCGGTCCGGCTGCGCACCGCTCTGGCGTTGTCCATCAATACCGTGGCCATCAAGCTCCTTTCCGATGTCGGTCTTGACGCCACCCGTGAGATGGCCATCCGCGCCGGCATCACCTCGCCCTTGCCCGACTCGCTCGAGCTTTCCCTGGCCTTGGGCGCCAACACGGTCACACCGATCGAGCTGGCCAACGCCTACGCGACCTTCGCGGCTGGCGGCCAGCACGGCACTCCGCGCCTCATCTCAGCTCTTGGCTCGGAAGCGATCCCCACGTCTTCGCTCGAACAGAATGTTCGTCCAGAGACGGCGTACATCATGGTGTCGCTCATGCGGAGTGTGGTCGAGGCGGGCACCGCGCGCGCAGCCGGGCTCAAGTTGCAGCGGCCCGCGGCGGGCAAAACCGGGACGTCCAATGGCAGCCGGGATGCCTGGTTCGTCGGGTTTACGCCCGAGTTGCTGGCTGCCGTGTGGGTCGGTTTTGATGATGGCAAGAGCCTGGGGCACGGCGAGGCCGGTGCTCGGACTGCGTTGCCGCTGTGGATCGACTTCATGGTCAAGGCCATGGCCGGCCGGCCGGTGCGCGATTTTGGCCAGCCGCCGGGAGTGGTCGTGGTCCAGATCGATCCAGGCACCGGACTTCTTCCCGCGCCCGGCGCCGAGGGTGTCAACGAGGTCTTTTTCGATGGCACCGCGCCCAAGGAAACCGCGGCTGCGCCTGGCGAGCAGGCCAGCCCGGATCAGATGCTGCTCGAGAAGAACGAGTAGTTAGAGCCTGCCGGGTAGTTCCGTTTCAGCGCAGGTCGGCCCGCGTGTGCGTGAGCGACCAGCGCGGCGCGGCCTACGTGGGCGACTCGCGTGAGCGCGACGGGCGAGTGCGAAGCGCGAGGGGTGGGCAGGGCATAGGCGTTAAGCGAATCAACGGCGGAATGAAACGGCCATTCGCGATTCGAGGACACAAGCGTTCGATGGGTCACCCCTCTCCCTATCGGGAGAGGGGCTTGGGGGTGAGGGCGAAACTTCCTGTGAGCCGGACGCTGAAGTCACCAAATTGTTGTGATTGCGCCCGCGGCACGATTCGGCGTGCAAATGCAGTACCCTCACCCCAGCCCTCTCCCAGGGAGAGGGTGGTCTACCCCAGCTCCTTCCGGCGCAATTCTGCCGCTTAATGTCTATGGGTGGGCAGGGTGGGCTGTCCGTCCCGAAGCCCCCCAGGGGCGAGCGGCCCGCGACACGCTCTCCGCCTTCCGCGTACCCCACACGAACTCGCTCACGCCCACGCTCTCGCGAGCCGCGAGCCGCGACCCGCGAGCCGGCCTGCCCGGCGGTCCCGAATTTTCAGCCGCGGCTAACCCCGCACCGGCGTCGCCTTGATCGCCGCCTTGCCGTCCTTCACATAGACCGTGAAGCGCGCCGAGCGGCAGTTGTACTTGGCGATCAGCTGGTCGCGGTTGCTCTTCAGCTTGGCGAAGAATCTGTCGGCCGAAACCGAGCTGGTGGACTCACCGCACCTGGCGCGAAGGGCGATGTATTCCTCAAAGACCCGCTGGAAGTGCGCTGCCTCTTCGTCTAGGGAACCGCTCGCTGTTGGGGGCGCCCACAGTGAGGTAGGCGGTGCAGTCGCGACGGTAGCACCCGCGCGCGCGGACAGGGCGGCCGAGACAGGCACCGGTGGCGGAGTCACATCGCGGCGCTGAGGCGGGGGCGACGGCGCTTCGATGAGGGAGGAAGGCGAGACGGCAGCGAACTCGCCGGAAGGCGACGACGTCGTCCTAATGGGTGAGGGCAGGGCGGGCAGAAATGAAGGACGGTTCGTGCCTGTCCAAGCAACAGTTGCCTGAGGGGCGGGCACGGACGTGGACGGGATCGCAGCGGGTGGGGGTGCCCCACCAACGGTGGGTGGAAGCTTGGGCGCACCGAACAGCGAAGCGGCCACGGACGCCGGGTGGGGCGCGGGCGCAGGCGCGGGACGAGCAGGGTTGGCCCGTGACACGTCAAACGACTGGCCATCGGCTGAGCCTCCCCGATCTAGAATCGCTGCGATGTCCTTCTTGGCCACGTCGGACTTGGGCGGGACGGCGTGGGTGAAACGCTCCACCGTGGCGTTGATATCCCGCGCGACACCACCCAGCTTGCCGCCGTACTTGGTGTCGTCGATCTTTTGGATTTCGTTGCGGGCCAGACTGTGGACCTCGGCGCGCAGGCGCCGGATCGGACCCTCCACCTCGGTCCGCTGCAGGAAGAGACCGATGCCGATCATGGCCAAGATGCCCAGAGCCAGGGAGAGCCAGGGGAAACGGCCCCAGGAGAGGTCGTCCGAAGAAGTCTTCGACAGCAGAACCCAGGGATCGGACTCGGGAGACTTTCTGTTGAGCAGGACGTAGTAGGCCCGCTGTTCCGAGGCCTCACCGACAAAGGGTGCCGCGACCAGGAGCATGCGGTCGTTGCCCATGTACAGGACGAGGGCGCGCGTGCGCTTGTGATTGGTGATCTCGTTAGCGTGCTGCTCGATGAGTTCGGGCAGCTGACTGAGCAGCGCCTCGGGCAAGGTCGACGACACAACGTTCTTGCCTAGAACGATAGCCACGTCCACGCCCAGGTTGCGCTTCCACATCTCAGCCAAGTGCTTGCCGGTGTCGACCGCAACCACAACGACACCGACGATGCGCTCACGTGACTTGGACATGACGGGCGCCGCGCCCACCCGGCGCAGACGACCCGCGGCCCCCCACACGTCGTCCGACAGATAGCCACGCAGGGCGTCGCTCACCACCTCGGCTCCGGCCAGCGATTCGCCGTACTCGCCCTCATCATCGCCCACCCGAGCCACCACGCGTCCTTTGTTGTCCAAGGCGATGAGCGACTCTACGCCGATGCTGGCACGGTCAGGCACCAGCGCCTTGAGGCGGTTGCGCACGGTCTCGTGGAGCGCCCTGGGCTCCCCCGCCCCACGCGAAAAGGAGTCGAGAGCCTCGGTGAGGTGCGCATCGCGGCCCAGCTTGGCCACATAGTCGATCCAGCGGCGCGCATCGTTCTTGAGAATCTCCTCGGCCGCATATTGCGCGCGATCCAAACGCTGACCTTCCAATTGCTCGATGCGCCGATCGGCCGGGCGGGGTGCCACGAAGGCCGCGGTAACTGCAACCCCGGCCAGCAGACCGACGAGAACAAACCATATTTTGGACAGGAACATCGCTTCCGCCCCTATGGCTCCGTGGGCTCTTTGTCGGCCGTGCCGGGCACCTTGATGGTCAGCTCGACCCCTTTGGACGTCACCTCGACCGCCTGTTCATCGACCCAGCGGCCATTGCTCCATATTTTGAGCGTGGCCGGGCCTTCCGGCACATCGAGCAGCCTGAAGCCACCTTTCTCATCCACCGCCGCAAAGAACGGCGAGCTGGTGACGATCACAGAAACCTCGATATGGGGATACTCCGTGCAGCGCACGACGTATTCTCCGCTGATGCCGAAGCGCTGCTTGCGCACGGTGCCCGGGCTCAGACGTTCGGGCGGCATGATGTCGGGCCGGCCTGGGACGCGAAGGTCGTGCGAAACCTTGTCCGAGTTCCTGAATTCCACAACCGCACCCTCACCCACCACCACCGTGGCGGGATTGGCCTGCATGCCAGCGATGTCGACCTGAGTGTTCTTGGGGGCCAGGACCTGCGGCTTGGGGCCCACCAGGACCACCACGGTGTCGCCCCGCGCCGGAGCCGGCTGAACGGCAACGGTGGTATTTTCGACCCGCCAGTGGCCCAGAAAGCGCCGGCCAGACTTGAGCTCATCGGGCAAGGTCACTGTGCCGTGCACCGTGGCGGCTGCTACCAGGGAGGGCGCCAGCGCGAGGAGGACGAAAAGGAACAGAGGCGAAAACCAGCGATGTCGCATTATCCGATAGGGCCTCGCAGCGGTAAGAAACCAAGACTTCCGGTTTCCACAAGTGTCAACCAAGAGGCGCCTGCTATCATGGCAGGTGCATGGGCACTTCGCCATCCAAGACGCTCGATACCTTCCCCAACCCGAAGCCTGAGCGGGACTATCTGATCCGCTTCGAGACGCCCGAGTTCACCTGCCTTTGTCCCAAGACGGCTCAACCCGATTTCGCTACGGTACGCGTCGAGTACGTGCCCGACCGGCTGTGCGTCGAGCTCAGGTCGTGGAAGCTGTACCTGTGGTCGTACCGGAACGAGGGCGCCTTCCACGAAGCCATCATTAACCGCATCTTGGACGACCTCGTGGCGGCAGTCCATCCGCGGCGTGCGCGTGTCGAGGGTGACTTCAACATCCGCGGCGGCATTCACACCACCGTCGCGGCTGAGTATCAGTCCGCGTAGTACGGCCGGATGTCTGCCACGGGCTTGCCCCGACTGGGCCGAGAGAGGAACCCCACCGCCTTCTGACTTGTGACGGCCAACGGTCGACATGACGCCCAGGGAGCCGCGCGAGCGAACCCGCGGTCCTAGTTGGCCTTCTTCTTGTTCTGAATCACCGCCAAGGCGACGCGGGTCTCGCCGAGGAGGTCGCGCGCGCCGGGTAGGCGGACGGCTTGTTCGTCGCGCTCGATTTGTTTGAGCAACTTCTCTTCGCACATCTTGCATGATGCATCAGCCAGCTTGGTGAGCGACTGTAGGATGGCCTGGTGCACGGGGTAGCGAAGCTGGGGCAGCGAGGCCACTGGCTTGAGCGCACTGAGTAGGATGGGTATGCCCTTTGCGGCGTTTCCGGAAAACCCGATGGCGAACGCGGCTTTCTCCGCACGTGTCCACGAGGGATCGCTGCTGAGGACCTTGGCGTAGCAGTCCAGGTCTTTGTCGCAGTCCTTGGCCACCTGCATACGATCAAGCGCCTCGCCGAAGATCCCCTGCGCGTCCTTCTCTTTGTCGGCCAGGGCCTTGAACGCGTCGTAGGTTTCTCTGCCCGCAATGCGGGAGAGATCGATGGCGGCGTTGGCGCGCAAGTCTGATGCCTTGACCCCACCCACGACCACGTAGCCATTCTTGGCCGTATCGAGCAGAATCGGCACTGCGCGTTTGTCTCCTGACAGGTAGATACCGTCCTCGGCAGCCTGGCGGTCCGTCGCTTCGGCCTTCTTGTCTGTCAGGAGGTCGAGCAGCACCTTGACCGCTTGTGGAGTGCCGATGAAGCCGAGGCCGATGAGGATGGCCTTGTGCTCGCCAGACTTGGCCGGGACTTTCAGGCGTGCGGCCAGAGCTGGCACGGCACGCGCCGCTCGGAGGTCGCCAAGCAGATAGGCAGCCTTGAATGGCACGATGCCTGGGCTGGTCTTGTCGAAGTCCAGCTTGCGCGCCATATCGGCGATCTCGGCGTTCTTCTCGTTGAGCAGGTTGATCAGGGGATCCACCGCGGGATCGCCGATGCGGACCAAGGCCAGACGGCATTCTTGGAACACCTGCGTCCCACGGCCGGTCATGAACAGACCCTTGATGAGCGCCGGGATCGACTGCGGGTCGCGGAACTCGGCCAGGCCCAGGGCCGCCTTTTGATTGAGCAAGAAATCCTGCTCGTCGGCCGAGGTGGTGAGGATCTTCATCAGCGTAGGCACAGCCTGCCTGTCGCCGATCTTGACTAGGGCGCGAATCGCTGCCAGACGCACGGTGTTGGCGCGCGACTTGATGGGGAGCTGCCGTTCAACCGCCTTGATGAGCTGCGGGACTGCGTCGGCCGCTTTCATCTCGCCCAGCGCGCCGGCGGCAATCACGGCGCGGTCGAAGTCGTCCTCGCTGAAGTCGAGGGCTTCGATGAATAGAGGCTTGGTCTGGTCATTGGGGAAGCGGCTGAGCGCCTCCAGGTGATCCGGCTTCTTGGTCTCCTTGTACAGCGCAATCATCTCGGGAAGCGCCCGCTGGGCTCGCTCGACGCTCATCTTGGCAAGCTGATCGAGCGCCTCCTTTTGGTCGCGCACGCTCTTGAGCTTGCGCGCCCAGGTGCGCGGATCGTTCGGGTCGCCTTCGCACCCGGACAGAAGCAAGCCGGCGGTGAGCGCACCGACTACCACGAAGCTAGCTTTTCGCATCTCAGCACCTCCCTAGGAAAGGTCCTCCCGTGACAAGTCCATGCGGCCGGCCGTGGGACAGGCCGGCTGCACGGGCCACTGACAGCGGATTGAGAAACGCGATCGACGCGCGGAAAAGTCACTCGGCCGCGGCCGGAGCGCCGACGTTGCCCTTGGCCTTCGGCCGCACGGCAAAGTTCACGTTCTGGTACCCTGCCGTGGCTGCCGAGAACATGACCTTGCGCAACATTTTGAACTCAACGCTCTTGTCCGATTGGATAATGCACACCCCTTTGAAGTCTTCCGTGGGATGCAGGAGCTTGTAGTTGTTTTTTGCGGTCACGAGCTGATCGGCCAGCTCCGGGATCTTGGCGTCGCCGGTGGCCGAGTCCTTCATCAGCTCCTCGCCGGTGGCCACCTGCCTGCCGTCCAGGGTGACGACATCCTTGGTAACACCAATGACCGGAGCGCGCTCGAGGTCGGTCCAGTTCTGCGCGTCCGGCAGTGCGATGTTCTTCTGCACGAAGAGAATCTCGCCGCTAGCCGAGAAGGTCATGAGCAGGAAGATGACAAGAATCGTCATCATGTCGATATAGGCCACGAGGTTGAGGGCCTGGTAGAGGCTCTTGCGGCCACCGCCCCCCAGCTTTGTGTTGGCAGCTTCGAGTTTGATCGAGGTGTAAAGGTGTGCGCGAGGCGCCTTGATTCCCATGATGGTTCTCCTCGGGTTCTAGATCCCGGCTGCGCCTGAGTCGATGAGCGAGATATCAGGGAATCTCGCTTGTATGGCGGTGTCCATGGCTCGTATCAGGACATCGAACTTGATGGTGTCCTCGGAAGCCACCTGGGCGTCGTTCTTGTCCGGGTGACTGTCCTTGGCCTTTTTTAGCTCGGTCGCCAGCCGTTCGAAGTCGTAGTCAGATCCCTTCTTCGGAATCGGGGTCTGGTCTTGACCGACGACCAGGTTGAAGCCTTCCTGGTTCACCATGACGACGATCTTGACCTGCAACTCGGGCGGAGTTTCCTCGCCGGCTTGCCCCTGGCCCTTCTGCTGGGCCTGCAGGCGGGCGAGCTGCGTCCACACCGCGGTGATGAGAAGGAAGGCGACCATGCAGGTGAGCAGGTCGATGTACGGCACCAGATTGAGCTCGGCGTTAAGCTCCTTCTTGCCGGACTTGTTGCCAGTCTGTACTGAAACACTCATGATTGAGCTCCCGTCTTGGGGGCCGGTCTCGGCCCCCGCGTTCGCTGTCGACTAGCGCTGAGCGCCGGCGTCTGAACGGCCGGCGACCACCAAGTTGAGTGCCTCGACCGTGCCCTGGTTGACGCCGTCGAGGATGCCCTGCGTCCTGCCGTTGAGGACGGCGAACATAGCAAGGCCGAAGATACCAGTACCCAACCCGAAGGCAGTGCAGTTCATGGCCTCGGAGATACCTTTGGAGAGCATGGTCGCCTTCATGGAGGGGTCAACGCCGGCCACGGCTCCGAACGACTTAATGAGGCCGGTGATGGTGCCGAGAAGCCCGGCCAGGGTCGCCAGGTTGCCCAGCATGGCCAGGTAGCCGGTTCGCTTTTCGACCTTGGGCAGCTCGCGAAGAGCCTCTTCATCCATCGCTTGCTGGATGTCATGCTCGGAGCCACCGGACTTCATGAGACCGGCTGCGATGATCTTGGTGAGCGGCACAGGTGTGGCCTGGCAGGTTGAGATGGCGCCACGGACATTGCCGCTGACGATCTGGGACTTGATCAGCGATATCAGCCGGTCTGCGTCGACTTTGCACCTTGCCAAGTAGGTCCACCGATCGATGGACAGATAGATGCTGATGATGGCGATGATCAAGATCGGGTACATGCCCCAGCCACCTTCTTTGAACGCTTCCATAAAAAACATGGCTCAGTCTCCTTTTCTTTGGCGTTGCGTAACTTGTTGGGCTACCCGTGCAGCGCAGCCTTTGCGCTAGCCAGCAGGTTGGTCACGTTCTTCTTCATTTCGCTGACGTCGTCGAGGATTCCCTGTGTCTTGCCATTCAGCCAGGCAAAGGCCGCGAGGCCGATGATCCCGGTGGTCAGGCCGAACGCTGTGCAGTTCATAGCTTCAGAGATGCCTTTGGACAGTAGGGTCGCCTTTTGCGATGGGTCGACGCCCGCCACACCGGCGAACGCCTTGATGAGGCCGGTGATGGTCCCAAGCAGACCGGCCAGGGTGGCGAGGTTGCCCAACATGGCCAGGTAGCCGGTTCGCTTCTCGACCTGTGGCATCTCGCGCAGAGAGGCCTCATCCATGGCCGCGACAATCTCGGGCTCCGTCCGGTTGGCGCGCATAAGGCCGGCCTGGACGATACGTGTCATGGGCGTGGGATTGCCTGTGCAGACCTTGATCGCGCCTTGGATGTTGCCCGCCGAAATCTGCGAACGGAGCAGGGCAAGCAACTTGTCCTTGTCAATGATGGCCTTACGAAGCACCACGGAGCGTTCGGTCACGATCGATATGGTGATCATCAAAATGGTGAGGATGGGCCACATGCCCCATCCTCCTTCGTGGAAAGCATCGGCCAGCAGTTTAAGGATGGTCATCTGTTCCTCCTTGGTCTTGGTGCCAGTGTCCCAGACAGTCATGCCTGTCCGACGGGAAACCGGCCAGAGATTTCAGAAAGCGTGAGGTGTGGAAGAAGCGGTAGGTTATGGTTTGCAGACTCGCTCCGACGCCAATCGCCCCAGCAAGAGTCACCCGCCAGCTACGGAAGCATTTCAAATGCCACAGACCGGGCATTGTTGTCCAGTCAAGAATTCTCGCGTTCTGGCAGCGCAGGAGAGAATCTGACCGGGGCTTTCTGCCACAGCTTGGGGAATCTTGGGGCAGTAGCGCGCTGGGGGGCTGGACCGGAGGGCGGTGCTGCGGTACGAATAGGGTCCGTGGTCACGCGCGTTCTCGACTTGGCGATTCTGTTTCTGCTTGCGGCGGCGATTCTCATGCCCAGGCCAGATGTGAAGGTCAAGCCTGCTTTTCCGCCGGATCCGGCCGTGCGCCAGCGGGTCGCGGAGCTGCAAACCCAGCTTCTGGCCACGCCGGGCAACGTGGCCGTCGCCCTGGCGCTGGCGGACATCTTCATGGATCTGCGCCATCCAGACTGGGCTTTGGCGTCGCTCGAAGGCGCGCTGGATGCCCATCCGGACGATCATCGCCTTCACCAATCTGCCAGCCTCGCGTTGGCGGACCACTTCGAACCTGGCTACGCATACGCCGAGGCCCAGAAGGCGCTGGCGCTGTGTGAGTCGGGGTCGGCCGTGGCCTGCGGCGAAGCCGAACGCGGCCGTCTCGATCTGCTGAAGAGCACGCTGGAGCGGGTGAAGAACATGGACATGCGCCGGGATCCGAACGCGGCCAAGGAACAGCTCATCAAGGCGCTGCGCTTGACCTTCATCCCCAAGAAGGCGGCGCAGAAGCCAGGGAAGAAAGACGCGCCCGCGTCCGGGCCGAAGCTAGACGACAAGTCCAGCACCCGTCCTTGACAGGGACGGCGGGGGCCGGGATCTCGCCTTTCGTGCGCCCGTAGCTCAATTGGATAGACCAGCGGCCTTCGAAGCCAAATGATGCGAGGCGTCCTAATTCGTCCGAGCGCTCACCCCAAACGAAACGCTGGGTTAGCGCGGTGAGAGATGCCGCATGATACCCTGGAATTGTCGCCTGTTCGGTCCACTTGGGCAGAGAAGGGGCAGAGCCGTTCGGAAGGTGGCCGCTATCGAGCGCTCGCTCTGCAGCGCCGCGCACCTACTCGGCCACCGCCACCAACTGGCGGAGGGCGTTGCTCACCGGATGGGCCATCTGCTCACCCGAGGCGATGCGGTCCAGGCCTGATTGGATGCCCGCCACTTCGTCGAGATCGAAGGAGTCTTGCACCAAGCGGTCGCGGCCCCAGGTGCGGATGTTCATGGCATGCAGTCTGGCCATGACGTCCGCCGGTTGCTGGATCACCGCAAGTCGGCTCGACAGGATTTTCCAGCCGCGCGAGCGCACGCGCGCTTCCAGCTCAGCGCCGACCTCACTCGATTGGCCGTAGCCCGACTGCAGAGCTGCCAACAGCTCGTAGTAGCGAGCAATGACGGGATCATCAGCGCGCAGCCAGGCCGTCTCCTGCACCAAGAGCCGCGCGCCCGGTCGGGCGGCCGCGGCCCACGTGCGCAAGGCCGTACCGGGGTCGTGCAGATGCGTCAGCAGGAAACGACAGAAGAGGACGTCCGCGGACGCGGTCGGAAACGGCTCCTGCGTGACGTCATGGCAGACGAACTCGATGCCCTCCTCGCACGCGCGCTGGGCGTCCTGGAGAAAGCGCGCCGAGGCGTCAACGCCGGTGGTCCAGCGGGGGCGTAACGTCCGGTGCACGATCCGCGTGGTGTGTCCCGGGCCGCATCCGAGATCAACGGCATGTTCGGGCTCGCGTGGACCCCATTCGTCGAGAAATGTCTGTGTGGCCGGTTGATAGGCGGAGGCCAGCAGCGCCAATCGCTGCGCGGCCGTGTCGGTTTCGCCAAAAGTGTAATGATTCGTGGTGCTGGTCATTGCGTTTTCCGCCCGACTCGCACCCACGGCAAAGACCATGTCCCGGGTGCTTCCGGGCGGCCTCTCCTCTTGTGTTCAACAGAAAGGACTGGCAGCGCCCAGACTATGCCGCTTGGTCCGCGACGTGATCGAGCGGGTCGAGGTCGACGAGCCGAGCAGCGACGTGCGGGTCTTCATCGCCGATCTCGGGTCCGCCACTGAGACGATCGCAAGCGCTGCAGGGGCCAAGCCATGAGCGCATCTCTTTCAGCCACGAGCAGCACCAGGTGCGCGCTGTGAGCGGACACACGTGGCGGAAGCATTCCTCTGTTCCAGCTATCTCCAACGAAAGGAAACCGGATACAATGTTTTGCTGAGGCCGTCCATGAAGGAAAAGGAGCTCCGCGAGCGTATCGAGCAGTTCTTGCGCAAGGCGGCCCGCAATGTCGTGGTGCCCGCGTCGGTGGGCTTGGGGCTGAGCGTTTCCGGCTGCGATCAACATGCGTTGCACGTCAAAGCCGCCGATGCGGGGGGCGATTTGGCCGCGCAGGTCTCGGACGTGGCGAAGGTTTCGACCTCGGACCTTCCGCCGGCGGCGCCGGAGGTCAGGGATGCGACTTCTCCGAGCGACCTTCCGCTCATGGCCGTGCCCTATCTGGTCGCGCTCCCGCCAGATGATGTTGCCCCCGACCAGACCCGTGACGGTGAATCCGAAGCCGGAACGCAAGGCCCGGACGCCGCTGCCGACGCCTACGTTCCGATACCTCCCCTCGTTTACATCTACTATATGCAGCGGGCAGAGACGGACGCCGCGGCCCCGCCCGACGCAGCGGCGACGCCCTCCGCCTCTCCAGAGAAGGCGTAGCTGGTGCTCGAAGTATTCCGGCGAATCGGGTTCGTGCCGCGTGCCTGCGGCTGGGAGATCACCCTCCGGTGCAACATGGGCTGCCGGCACTGCGGCTCGCTGGCCGGGCGAGCTCGCGACGACGAGCTATCGCACGACGAATGCCTGCGCGTGGCCGACGAGCTGGTGCAGCTGCGCTGCGGGCGCGTGACCCTGACCGGCGGCGAGCCGACCTTGCGCCAGGACTGGGACGTGTTCGGCGAGCGCCTGGCCAGGCAGAAGGTTCGGGTGGCCATCCTTTCCAACGCGTGGACGTGGAGCCGACGCGACGCTGAACGAGCCGCACGCGCCGGTCTGTGCAGCGTCGGCTTCAGTCTTGATGGGCTCGAGCGCGAGCACGACGACTTCCGCGGCTCCGGCTCGTTTCCACGCGTTCTTGCGGCACTGCGCACGGTACGGGACGTGGGTCTCGAGTTTGGTGTCAACACCACCATCTATCGTGGCAATCGTCATCAGCTCGTGGCATTGCGCGATCTGCTCGTGTCCGAGGGCGTGCGCTCGTGGCAACTGCAATACGCCGTTGCCACCGGCGCCATGGCCCGCCATCGCGAGCTGGTGTTGCCGCCCGAGGATGTGCTGTGGTTGGTGCCGCAAGTTGCCGAATTCTGCCGGGAGCGCAAGGGCGGCATGTACATCGTGGCGAGCGATCACATCGGCTACTACGGGCGGCCTGAAGCCCATCTGCGCCAGGCCGACGTCAACATGCCCTTCTGGTTGGGTTGCTGGGCGGGCATGCAGGCGCTGGCCATTGAGAGCAACGGCGACGTGAAGGGCTGTCTCTCGCTGCCTTCGGCCCGCCATGGCGAGACCCGCTTCGTCGAGGGCAACCTGCGCACCA
>Ga0182011_10000417_pt1 | contig 37007 bp, 34 predicted proteins | sample 711E1DmetaG_FD_120481 | JGI IMG/M metagenome (GOLD analysis project Ga0182011, IMG submission 120481) | Permafrost microbial communities from Stordalen Mire, Sweden - 711E1D metaG | ecosystem: Environmental > Terrestrial > Soil > Wetlands > Permafrost | place: Sweden: Stordalen | collected...
ATGGCCATAATCGTAATCAACATTTGCCATCTTTCCACAGATTACTATCTCCATTGATAACTCTTCCTCCACTTCACGGATAATACACTCTTCTTCAGTCTCATCAGGAGCCAGTTTACCACCCGGAAATTCCCATTTAAATGGATGGTCGGTTGCCTCTCCGCGCTGGACAACTAAAATTTCATTCTCTTCATTCCTGATAACAGCACATGTCACTAGTATCATAATATTGCTAAATGTGTTTGAAGTAGCTCTCATAAAAGATCTTCATAAAGAGGTATAACAAGTAAAAACTCATATTTTTTTTCATCATGATCTATTTTACAGGCAAAGTGATCGATTCCATTGGTCACTATAATATATGGCACTTTGAATTCCATATTATAACAGACAATCTGGTCAAATACCTTGTCATCAATTTTTATTTCGGGCGCCTTACATTCAACTATCATAATGGGTTCACCCAACCTGTTATGAACCAGTATATCTACTCGTCTGTTCATTTTATTATATTTGAACATGACCTCAATCCCAAGAAGCCCGGGAGGATATTTCCCCTCATTTATCAGATACTGAACAAAATTCTGCCTGACCCACTCTTCAGGAGTAAGTTTCACATATTTTCTCCTTAATGGATCGAGGATCATTTCATTTCCCTCTTTTACGGTTATCCTGAAGGAATATTGAGGCAGATTTAACTGTTTCAACTTAGTTTTGTATTTTTGACGAATTAAATAACTAATCTACAACAAATATATTGAGATAATCATTAGCTAAAATAACCAGATGAAAACCAAAGAGGAAATTGTTAATAACTGGCTTCCAAGATACACAGGCAAAGCTTTAGATACCTTCGGCAAATACATTATCCTGACCAATTATAATTATTATATTAATCTTTTTGCAAAATGGAATAAAGTCGAGGTTGAAGGCAAGGATCATAATATGCCGAGTGCTACAGCCGATGGTATTACGATTATAAATTTTGGTATGGGCAGTCCTAATGCCGCAACTATAATGGATCTTCTGAGTGCAATAACTCCAAATGCCGTACTATTTCTTGGGAAATGCGGAGGACTGAAAAAAAAGAACAGCTTAGGTGATCTGATACTTCCTATCGCTGCGATCAGAAGCGACGGAACATCTAACGACTATCTTCCCACCGAGGTTCCTGCTCTTCCTGCTTTTAAACTTCAGAGTGCGATATCGGCTACTATAACAAGATTTAACAGGGAATATTGGACAGGCACAGTATATACAACAAACAGAAGGGTTTGGGAATACGATGACAGGTTTAAGAAATACCTCGTCAAGACCAGGGCTATGGCAATTGACATGGAAACAGCGACTATTTTTACCGTAGGGTTTGCTAATGAAATCCCAACCGGAGCACTTCTTCTGGTTTCTGATCAGCCTATGATCTCAACCGGTATTAAGACAGAAGCCAGCGATGTTAAAGTCACTAATGATTTTGTTGAAGTACATCTGAAGATTGGCATTGATTCTCTTCGTGAAATAATTGAAAACGGTGTATCGGTTAAACATCTAAAATTCTGATAATGCCTGTCACTTACGAAGAGATAATCTCCGATCTGAAAAAACGAATATTTAAGCCGGTTTATTTCCTGGCCGGTGAGGAACCTTATTATATTGACCTAATCACAGAGTATATACAGGAGAATGTATTGCCGGAAGATGAAAAGGCTTTTAACCAGATCATACTTTATGGTGATGATACGAATATTGCAGCAATAATAGATACGGCACGAAGGTTTCCAATGATGTCAAGTCATCAGGTGCTTATAATAAAAGAGGCTCAATCGCTGAAAAAACTTGATGAGCTTAACATATATCTCGAGAAGCCGCTTTTATCAACAATACTGGTATTCAGCTATAAGTATAATACCATTGATAAAAGGACAAAACTTTATAAAACACTCGAGAGTCATGGCCTTTATTTTGAATCACCAAGAATACGTGATTATCTTATTCCGGCATGGATTGAAAGGTACCTGATGGTCAAGGGGATAAAAACAGATCCGAGTGCAAGTGCTATGCTTACTGAATATCTCGGAACCGATTTGCATAAGATTGTGAATGAGCTTGACAAACTTATTATAACTCTTCCGCCAGGCAAACCAATTATTACAACAACATTAATTGAAAAAAATATAGGGATAAGTAAGGATTATAATAATTTTGAATTACAGAAGGCAATCGGGGAAAAAAACATTCTCAAAGCAAATATGATAGTTCACTATTTTGCTGATAATCCCAAAGACAACCCTATTACCCTTTCTATAGCTTCGCTTTTCGGTTTCTTCAGTAAGCTCTTGACTTTTCATTATCTCACAGATAAATCAAAAAACAATGTTGCTTCAGTTCTGAAGATAAATCCTTTTTTCGTCAAAGAGTATGAGAACTCTGCATCAAAGTACAATGTCGCAAAGACTGTGCAAATTATAAGTCTTCTGCGTACATATGATATGAAATCAAAAGGGTATGGAGATCCGGGTACTGAACCCGGCGATCTGTTGAAGGAGTTGGTTTTCAGAATACTGCATCTTTAATTCATTTCAGGTGAATCGGGGAAATCGGCCCACATCTTGTATTTGTTCTTAAAACCCCTTAAAACCTTTTTCCATATATCATCTCCACTGTTATTCAGTACAATATTGGAATTGACTTTAGCAATCACCCAGGAGTTTTCATTAAGCTCACGCTCGAGTTGTCCGGCTGACCAGCCTGAATAACCAAGAAAGAACCTGATCTGTGATTTATTTATTTTTCCAGTTTTTATAAGTTCTCTTATACTGTCAATATCACCACCCCAGAAAATATTTCCTTCTACCAGAACACTTTTTGGAATCAGATCGCCAAGATTATGCAGGTAATGAAGAGTATCCGGGGCAACAGGTCCTCCAAGGCTGAGGTTTTCATCCCAGCCTTCAAATCCTTCGATTGCAGCACTTACCTGTAAATCGAGTTTCTTGTTCAGAATAAAACCAACTGATCCCTGAGATGAATGATCCGTGAGATACACTATGCTCCGGTTAAAAAAGGTATCGGGCAGAAATGGTTCAGAAATCAGAATCTTACCCTTCCCCGGGATTTTATCTTCCGGCAATATTGCAAACAAATCAAGTTCCGGTTGCATAATTCAAATTAATAATTAGAAAAGGAATATTATACAAAAATAATTAAGTAAAAACTTATCTTCAATTAAATATTATCATATTTTTACCCCAATTGTTAAATAATCTCATGCAAAGAAGTACATTAAACATAATTGGGAATAAAGTTGTTCTGAATATCCGTGAAAGGATGTGCGAAACAGCAGAAGAGATGTTGGCGAGTGACAAATTTCGTCTGGTCCTTGATCATTGTCTGAATAAACTCAGATCCAAAAACTCACCCCTGCTTGAGTTTTTCGGAGGATGTACAGCTGATGAAGATTGTGTTAATGATCTTGTTAAGACACTTTCATTACTCGTTAAATATGAGATCAAACTAGTTCCGCATATTTTTGATAAGTCAAATATCTTTCTTAAGGACCCTGATAAAATAGCCGGCTTTGTAGAATATCTCTACGACTACTGGCGTCATTTTGACCGCTTTATCATCAATGATTCTGAAGGTGACAGGCTCGATAAAAGGCCATATCGGACTTTTAACGAAACAATCGAACAGCTCACGCATCTTATAAGGACAGTTTACAGACATATTCAGGAAAATATCACAGGCAGTCATCCTTCTGTTTACAGGCAGGTTCCGGCCGGAGCTGAAATGGCAGTGATCTCCTTACCTAAAGATATTGCCTACGAGGGAGAAAAATATAAAAAACTGAATAGTGTCCCTGTAATCCGACAAATGCTTATTTATCCTCCTCTTGTTATCCAGCAACCAATGAATAAGCGAACCGGACATTTCAAAAAGATCAATCAGAATCCGGTTGATCTGGTTACATTAAACTCGGATGAATGGATTTGTTACCCGGCAAAAGTTGGTAAGTTGCTGATTATGGTTTACTTCCATCTGGATTTTTATGAACTGGGCTTTTCAATGTGTAACCTGTTCCAGTTAGCAGATGATTCAGATCTTGAAAAGAAACCCGATGCACTGTTTATTTATGGGGTACCCGGAGATACTATTGACGGACTGGCGAAATATTCGACAGTATTTTACGATGACCAGGAAAACGGGATATTCGTAGGTGCAATACCTGATCGTCCTGAGTTTGGATACTTCGGTTATCTTAAGAAAATGGTGCTTACTCTTCATAATTCGATCGTTATGAAATCCGGAAACATGCCTTTTCACGGTGCTATGGTGAAAATAATGTTGCAGGGAAATAAGGAAGCTACCATACTAATGATGGGCGACACGGGCGCCGGCAAATCGGAAACTCTTGAAGCATTCAGGGTGCTTGCAGATAAGTACATTCGTGAACTTACGATTATAGCAGACGATATGGGATCAATTGAACTTGACCATGACGGTTACCCGATTGGATATGGTACGGAGATCGGGGCATTCCTTCGTCTTGATGATCTCCAGCCGGGATATGCCTTTGGGCATCTCGACAGGTCAATCATTATGAATCCAAGTCAGGTAAATGCACGTATTGTTTTTCCTGTGACTAATTTTGAGACTATTATCACCGGACATAAAATAGATTATATCCTCTATGCTAATAATTATGAGGAGATTGACAATGAACATCCTGTTATCGAAAAATTCAGTTCCGCCGAATGGGCGCTGGATATATTCAGCGAAGGCGCTGTTATGAGCAAGGGTACAACAACATCCAGCGGATTAGTTCACTCATATTTTGCAAATATTTTTGGCCCTCCCGAGTACAAAGAAATTCATGATAAGATAGCTGCAAAATACTTCGCATCATTCTTTAAAAATAATGTATTTGTAGGGCAGATGCGAACCAGGCTGGGTATACAGGGTCATGAATCAAGCGGACCAAAAGAAGCAGCGTTGGAATTGCTAAGGATAATCGGGGTTACAATGTAATTAGAGATGTAGGGACGTTGCATGCAACGTCCCTACATCTCTAATATTTCTCCGGTTCTGCCTCTTTCATCATATCGTATACAACGTCGAAAACATCCTCTGCGCTGGGCTTGGAGAAATAATCCCCATCAGTTGTATAAGCCGGACGATGCTCTTTTGCTGCCAGAGTTTTTGGAGGACTGTCAAGATATTGCCAGCCGCCTTGTTTTTCAATGACCTCCTGCATCATATAAGCAGTGGTTCCTCCTGGTAAATCTTCATCCAGGAATAGAATCCTGTTTGTCTTTTTAAGAGACTCAAGTATCATTTTATTTCTATCAAATGGAACAAGAGTCTGAACATCAATTAATTCAACAGAAATATCATGAGCAGCCAGGTGTTTTACAGCTTCCACGGCAATCTTCACAGTTGATCCATAAGTGACTATAGTCAGATCCGTACCATGACTTAAAACTTCAGGAATTCCCAGCGGCAAACGGAACTCACCAATATTATCGGGCATTTTTTCCTTCAGTCTGTAACCATTAAGCGGTTCAATAACTATTGCAGGATCATTTCCTTCAAGAAGTGTATTATAAAATCCTGCGGCTCTCGTCATATCTCTAGGTGAACAAACATAAACGCCTCTGACTGAATTAATAAGCATACTCATAGGAGATCCTGAGTGCCATATTCCTTCCAGACGATGTCCGCGGGTACTTATAATCAAAGGTGCTATCATCCTGCCTGCAGTCCTGTAATGGGTTGTAGCCAGGTCATCGCTTAAAACCTGCAGAGCATACATAAGATAGTCGAGATATTGAATTTCGGCAATTGGTCTCAGCCCCCTGAGCGATAAACCCAGTCCCTGGCCAAGAATAGTTGCTTCTCTTATACCTGTATCTGTTATACGAAGTTCACCGAATTTTTTCTGTAATCCCTCAAGCGACTGGTTAACACCCCCGATACCACCTGTATCTTCTCCGAATGTTAATAAAAGAGGGTATTTTGTAAAAAGCTTATCATAGTTATCACGTAATATCTGGCGGCCAGGCACTTCCTGTGAATCAGATGAATATACCGGAGGAACCGGTTTTACGTTAAGAACAGATGACGGAGTTTCATTATAAAGAAAAGAGTCATAACTTTTTCTTGCAGTAGCATAATTACGTTTAAGCCAACCCTGTAACTCCTCTTTCAGGTTATCGGATTTAAGACACGATCCACAAATATTTCTTAAAATCTTCCTTGCCGTCACAAAATTGTCTTTTCGGATTGGCGCTGGGACTTGCTTCAAATCTTCAGCATAACTTTCAATTGTTTCCTCCTTTGCCTTTTCAGTGCACTTGCACGAACGATCATTAATTATCTTTACCAGAGCGTCCCTTTCAATCTTGATCGGATTTTGGAAAGATTCCCACCCTTTCTTTCGTGATTCCTTTGCTTCCTCTTCAGCAGCAAGTGCAATATTATCCAGTTCATCAGATGTGGTAATTTCGGAACTAAGTATCCATTCCCTCATCTTCTTAATCGGATCAAACTCTTCTTCCCATTTCAGCCGTTCCACACTTTTATATCTTTCGTGTGAACCTGATGTAGAATGTCCTTGAGGTTGCGTAACTTCCTCAATATGAAATACAACCGGGGTATGTTGTTCACGGCAGATTGCAATTCCTTCCTCATAGAGTTTTATCAACCCTGCATAATCCCACCCCTTACCTTTGAAAATTCTAATTCCTGGTTTATCTTTTTCAGTTTCGAATCCCTTAAGGATTTCGGATATACTTCCTTTTGTAGTCTGATATTTCTTAGGCACAGATATTCCATAACCATCGTCATAAACAGAAACAGCCATAGGCACCTGGAGAACTCCGGCTGCATTAATCGTCTCCCAAAAGTAACCTTCGGAAGTACTTGCGTCGCCAATCGACCCGAAAGCTACCTCATTCCCATTTACTGAAAGAGTTGTAAACTGCTGCAGATCTTTATTTTGCCTGAATAATTTTGATGCATATGCCAGGCCGAGTAACCGTGGCATCTGGCCTGCCGTAGGCGAAATATCAGCTGAAGAATTCTTTTGCTTAGTCAAATCGCGCCATGATCCATCAGGATTTATATTCGGAATAGAAAAGTGATTATTGAAGACTCTACCTCCGCTTCCTGTATTAAACTGATTATCAGTGTTCCCGTACAGCTGATGGAAAAACTCAAGCGAGTCATATAATCCCATAGCCATCATCCAGGTCTGATCACGATAATATCCCGATCTCCAGTCACCATTTTTAAACTGCTTTGCCAGAGCCAGCTGGATTATCTCTTTTCCATCTCCGAAGATCCCAAACTTGGCCTTTCCGGTGAGAACTTCCTTACGTCCTATAACACTGAGGCTTCGACTAAGATTTGCCATTCTGTAATCAGCCAGAATACTCTCTTTGTTAAAATATTTTTCAGATTGATTGTTGTTCTGTTTCATCTCAATATTCTCTTTGATCAAATATTCTCCGGTTTCATGGTTGTTCTGTTTCATCCTTTGTAAAAAATTAATTGGTTGTTCTGAAACTACAAACAAATTACTACCGATGTTGTTTAAAGAACCATGGAATAAGTGGCTATTGACTATTTTTCAGATTCAGAAAGATAGCTCTTCAATTTATCAGAAGCCCAGGTTTTAAAATTCCCATTACTATCTGAATAGACCAGAAAAGCCTCAAATTCAGGATGATTTCCAAGAAATTCAATTGTTTTTTCAGTCCCAAAGACCATACATGCCGTTGCTATCCCATCAGCCGTGGTACAGTCGTCAGCAATAACGGAAGCGCTCAGAAGATTGTTTTTTACAGGATATCCCGTCTTTGGATCTATTTCATGAGAATACTTTACACCATCCTCAATATAAAATTTCCTGTAGTTCCCTGAAGTAGCAAGAGCTTTATCACTGATCTTTATAATAGCTTCAAGTTCCTGTCCGGGAGAAATATTACTATCCACAGGTTTGTCAATTCCTATTCTCCAGAGATTGCCTGTCTTCTTTCCTTTTGCCCTGACTTCCCCTCCTATTTCAACCAGATAATTTTTTATTCCTAGACTATCGAAAAAACGGCAGACCACATCCACAGAATACCCTTGGGCTATTGCATTGAAATCAAGGCTTATATGAGGATCAGATTTTATCAGTTTACCATTAGTCAGCGAAACCTTGTTTATCCCGATAAGCTTCATCAGACTGTCGCGTTTTGCTTCTGTAAAGCTTTTATGTGCATCGGGGCCAAATCCCCACGCTCTTACAAGAGGACCCACTGTTATATCAAAGGCTCCATCCGTCATCTTAGATATTATAACTGATTTCCTGAAAACTTCTGTAAAAAATGAATCAGGAACTGCATCTTCATTCCTGTTTATCCTGGAAACAATGGAAGAATCGTTATAAAGAGATAAAGAATTGTCAAAATCCTGCAGAATCTTATCGACTTTTTTTCTGAGTTCCGCGGGATCAATGTTCTTCTTATTATCATATACAATACTATAGGTTGATCCCTGCGCAAAACCAGTGAAATTTGCAAATACAGGCTTATTTTCCTTGCATGAGGAGGTAAAAACAGCAAGTAATAAAAGGCCTACTAATAACTTATTAATCACGTTCTTATCTAATAAATGTAACACTATGGATACTTATACAATCTTACGAAAAATTTGTTCTCTTACAAAATATTCTAATTTCTCTTATCTATTTAGTACAACAATTCCTTATTTTTAATGTTTTTATATGAGTACCTAAAGAAAATACCAGAACCATTTGTATGAGATATTTACTCTTTTTTATTTTTATATTCAAAATGCTTCCAATTCAGGGGCAACAAACTTACCCTGATTCAATTATCTATTCAAACCACATTTTTAATGAAAAGATCAGGACTGTACAACTTTATAAGGATGGCTGGAATCTTTCATACCCTATTATGAAACTGAACAGTAATGAGAAATTAGTTCTTAATTTCGATTTGCTCGGGGATCAACCTGAATCATACTATTATACTTTTATACTCTGCGATAAAGACTGGAAAAAATCTGATGTTTTCCCGAATGATTATATGGCTGGATACACTGAAAACCCTGTTGAAGATTTTGAAAATTCTTTCAACACAACGGTAAGCTACATCCATTACAAACTCAGTTTCCCAAATGACAAGGTAAGCCTGAAACTTTCAGGCAATTACATCCTTTTTATTTATCCTGCTGACAAACCCGAGGAACCTGCAATAACTCAAAGGTTTATTGTTACCGAAGATGTAACAAAAATTGATATAACGGCTCACAGACCTCAGATGACAAAAGAAAACAATACTCATCAGCAGGTTGATTTCACTGTTAATTACACCGGTCTCCAGATTAATGACGCCAGCAGGAATTTGTATGCTTTTATTCTTCAGAATGGAAGATGGGATAATGCCAAAAGAAATCTTAAACCTGATTTTTATGGAAATAATGAACTTAAATACAATTCATTATCTGACAAAAATATTTTCCAGGGCGGAAATGAGTACAGGTATTTTGATATTAAAAGCATCAGGTATAAGTCTGAATATGTTAAACAAATAGATTATGCAATTCCCAATTATAACGTGTACCTGTACCCATCTGATAACAGGGAATTTAAACCATACTTCTACTGGCAGGATTTCAACGGGAAGTATTATATAGCTTTTCAGGAAGGTCATAAACCCGACATCGAATCTGACTATGTTTATGTTTATTTTACGCTTCCCTCAGATAAGTTGATTTCAGGAGGGAAAATGTATGTATCGGGTAGTCTGAATAACTGGGCATTTGATAAAAATAATCTGATGTCATACAACTCCGAAAGAAAGACATATGAATGTACTATTCTTCTGAAACAGGGATGGTATAATTATGAATATGTTTTTCAGAAAGATGGTGAAGCTAATGGAACTGCAACATTATTTGAGGGTAGTCACTATGAAACCGAGAACGATTATATTGTTTTGATATACTACAGGAATCCCCGCGATCGTTACGACAGGGTAATCGGAACAGCAATCGCTAATACTCTGAACAAGCTCACCAATTAGTCAGAGTTCTTACGTTTCGTGTTTTTCTTTGCTCAATTCTCGAATTTGCCCTGTAATCCACACCTTTTAAAATGCCTTTAAGCCTTTGCGCCGTTATGCCATTGAACCTTTTTACTGATGTTTATCTATCCCATATTGCATATAAATCGTATGCTTAAGAGTTTTTACTATCTCAGTCATATATTCTTCTACAGCTCTCACAGAACCAGGCAGTGTATAAATCAACGATTTCCCGGTGATACCTGCCACACTTCTGCTTAATAGAGCATTAGGTTTATCAGTTCCGTATTTTATACGTATGAAGTCCATTATCCCGGGTATCTCTTTTGTCAAAAGAGGAATAACAGTTTCTACAGTAATATCCTTTGGTCCTATTCCCGTTCCTCCCGTAGTGAATATAATATTGCAATTATTTCCTTTATTGATTAACAGATCTTTCAAAATTGAGGCATCATCAGGTATGAGAATTAATTTAATACTACATGACCATCCGGCCGAAGAAAAAAACTCTTTTATCTTTTCTTCTACCTTTGGTCCGCTGAGATCCTCGTATTCTCCCCTGTTAGCCCTGTCGCTAAGTGTAATTACAAGTATTTCAAATTCTTCAGGAATGTTCATTTTTTTATTTTTTCTTTGAGATTGATCCGGTCAATAATCATGTTTTTATCAACCGCCTTACACATGTCATAGACGGTAAGAAGAGCAACACTGACTGCTGTTAATGCTTCCATTTCCACTCCTGTCTTGCCATAGCATCGCACTTCACTATCCACTTTTACACCTTTTTTATCAACTATAGCATCAACCTTAACATTCTCAAGAACAATATTATGGCATAGCGGGATAAGGTCAGATGTTTTTTTTGCGGAAGAAATACCTGCAAGCTGGGAAATTGTAAGCACGTCGCCTTTTTTAAGAAGGTTCTCTTTAATAAGCCTGATTGTTTCAGGTGAAAGTGAGATATGCCCACTGGCTTTTGCGATTCTGAGTTGATTCTCTTTATCGCCGATATCGACCATAACAGCTTTCCCTCTATTGTCTATGTGCGTAAGTTTCTCCATAATCTGTCAACCTCCTATATTATAAAATGAACCTGTTTCATTCCTTGATCCACACTCGGGCTTTGATTCTGCTGCCTGGTGTATTGCTTTTTCGAAGCCTAATTTTCTTATATCAAATTCAATATTGTTGAAAAGGCACGGTTTGAGCTTACCGTTTGAAGTAAGTCTTAACCTGTTGCACCGAGAACAATCACCGCCGGTACCGCCATCGACTACTGAAAAATGGCCCCTGATCAGGTCCATCTGACGTATATATCTTATCTCCAAATCATTGTCTTTGCAAAAAACGGCCACTGCCCTGGCTTCTTCCTCTTCTTTTGAGTCCTTTATAACACAGTTTATTTTAACAGGAAGAAGCCCCGCACTTTTTGCAGCATTAATACCTTCAAACACATCATTTATATCTCCGGTCCGTGTAACAATTCTGAATTTCTCAGGATCGATTGTATCAAGACTAATATTTACTCTGTGCAGGCCGGCATCCCTGAGTTGTTTTGCATACTGTTTCAACAGAGTGCCATTTGTTGTCATTGAGAGATCTTCGATCCCATTTATTTCTGAAAGCATACTTACAAGTAATATAACACCCTTTCTGACAAGTGGTTCCCCGCCTGTCAACCTTACTTTCGTCACACCATTTGACACTGCCACTTCTGTGAATCCGGCAATTTCATCAAATGACAGTATCTCATTATGCCGGAACAATTGAATACCTTCCTCAGGCATACAGTAGGTACATCTTAAATTACATCTGTCAGTGACAGATATGCGCAGATAATTCAGCTTCCGGTTAAATCTGTCTAACATTTACAATTTCTCCCTTTTTTAAAGATCTTATTCCGGGTTTCATTGTAATAACCCCATCAGTATAAGAAAGTGCTGTGATATGAGCCGATCCGTGAAAATCTACCGGTACAACTTCCATATCTTTATTAATATAAACAGGTATCAACCCAAGTCTGTCCACTGACTTTCTTTCATAATTTTTCGCCAAAGGCAGTTTCTGTTCGCTGGATATCCATATATAACCCATCATTCTGTTTATCAGGGGCCTTACGAGCATTTCGAATTGAATGAATGAAGAGACCGGATTCCCGGGTAGTCCAAATACAATGGTTTTAGAATGCACGCCGAATGTTGTAGGTTTTCCCGGCTGGACATTCACCCGATCGAATAAAATTTTAACACCGGCACGTTCCAGAACCCCTGGTACAAAATCAAAGTCACCCATCGAAACACCACCGGTAATAATAACAATATCACACTCATGAATAGCCTTCTTTATCATTTCATAGGTGATGTTTTCATTATCAGGGGCAATCCCGTACTCAATTCCTGTTCCACCCGCTCTTGTAACCTGGGCATTTAACTGATAAGCATTACTATTGCGTATCTGTGAAATAGCAGGAATACCGGATGGGTCAATCAGCTCATCGCCTGTACTTATTATACCAACTTTTGGCTTTTTTTTAACATTCACTTTCGTATGTCCTACAGATGCCATTACTGCAACATCCTGAGGTTGAATTAACTTACCTTTTTTAAGTACAACATCTCCGGTTCTTACATCTTCCCCTTTAACAGAGATATTCAACTTTATATCAGTTCCGGTGAATCTGATTTTACCGTTACTGAAATTTTTTGATTCCTCGACCATAAATACGACATCACAACCATCGGGGACTATTGCTCCTGTCATTATTTTTGAACACTGATTTTTCCTCACAATTTGCATAGGTTTCTTACCTGCAGGAATGACTTCAATAACCTCAAGTTCATTATTTATGTCGATTCTTTGACATGCATAACCATCTACAGCTGACCTGTTGAACGAAGGCATGTCAATATCGCTCCTAATATCTTCATCGAGTATCCTATCACAGGAATCTGTAAATGGAATTGTTTCCGTTTTAGTTTCAAAAACAGATTCCATCACAATTTTAAAAGCTTCTTCAAATGTTATCATATCAATTTTAATTCTTGAATTTTATCTTTTAATCTCAAAACACTTGCGCCGGGATAAATAAACATCAGATAAAAGAATCCCGCTCCGGCGCTTAAAATAGAGAGGCGTACTTTCTTTCTACAAATATTTCGCCCCTCCGGGGCTTTTTCCTGAATTGAAACTATCTCTTCATCCAATTTCTTCTTTTCAATTTTACTTTCTTACTTTTTTCTTTTTTCTTTTGTCTTTTGTCTTTAAAAAGTCCCATTTAGTATTACAACTGCATCGCGAGGGAAACTCATCCAAACCTCCTGTCTATCTATGAGTCTTAGTTTTTTCATATCTGATGAATGTATCTTTACATAGAACAGATCACCCGCGTCTATTGTTAATTCCATTCCAGATTCGGAAGGTATTATTTCAGTGATTTTCCCTTTTATCGCATTGAGTTCTTTGTCGTCCGGTATTTCGTTTGTAAGGATAATTGAATCGCTCTTCACAAGCAGCAGGCTTTCACCAGCCGATTTTGCGCCATTTAGTTTGAACCGTACATTCTGTTCAGTTACTGCTGTTAATAAACCATCCTCACCGGAAATATTAACCCTGAAAAAATTCCTTATGCCGGCATAACGTGCAACAAAACGGTTAGAGGGGTTTTTAAATACCTCATCCACAGTGCCTTCCTGGATAATCTTCCCATTATGAATAACGCCCACCCTTTTTGCCAGACTTATAGCATCACCATAATCATGTGTTACATGAATGATGGTCTGACCAGCTTTATTCAGGTTTCTTAACAACCGCTTAAGATCATCCTTGAGTGATGTATCGAGTGAAGAAAGAGGTTCGTCAAGAAGCAGAAGACGTGGTGAAGTAATAAGTGTTCTTGCAAGAGCCACTCTTTGAAGTTCACCTCCTGAAAGTTTATCGGTGCTTCGTTCAAGAAGGTGTTTGATATTCATAGTGGCTGCAACTTTTCCCACCTTTTCCGCTATAAATTTTTTATCTGCTTTCCTGACTCTCAGCGGGTAAGCAATATTTCCAAAAACAGTCATATGTGGGAAAACAGCATAATCCTGAAAAACAATCCCAACCTTGCGGTCCTGAATTCGTTGTCTGGTAATATCAAGATTATCAAGGATTATCGTACCATTATCAGGATGTTCCAATCCGGCAATCAGTTCAAGAAGCTGTGTTTTTCCGGAACCTGATCGTCCCAGCAGAACATAGTACTCTCCATCGGATATTTCCAGGTTTATATCCGTCAGGGCAAAATCGCCAAGTCGCCGGTTTATATTAATCAGCCTGAGCATTAGGGTTATTATATTTCTCTTTTCTTTTTAATGAAAGAAGTCTTAATGCAATCAGAAACAGCAAAGCTACAAGGATAAAAAAGACTGATGCAGGCCTTGCATAATTAAGTCCGTATGAACTAAACCTCTCATAAATAAGAACAGGTGCTATCATCGGATGGTAAGCAATAATAACAACTGCGCCGAATTCACTCATTCCCCTGGCGAACATCATCACAAATCCCGTAATAATACTTCTCCAGGCCAGTGGCAATGAAATTGTAAAAAAGACCTTTGTATTGCTGGCTCCAAGATTCAGAGCAGCTTTTTCAAGTCTTTCCGGAACAGCAGCAAAACCGTCACGAGCAGCATTTATCAGAAAGGGCAGGCTGACAAAAGCCATCGCCAGAGCTATTCCTGAAGGGTGATTTACAAGGTTAAGTCCTATCAGGGAAGCTGTTTTCCCAAGAAAACCGTCACGGGATAAAAATCCAAGGAGAGCTATACCTGCAGCTGTATGAGGAAGCACTATGGGAAGATCAATTATTCCCTGAACAACATTTTTAAAGGGGAATTTTTTGCGTGCAAGAAGCCATGCAAACGGGACAGCACCTATGGAGAATATAAAGGTTGCAGTGAAAGAAACCCACAGTGTAAGCCAGATGCTCTGGTGAACCTCTTTATCTTTTACGGTTTCAAGAAACTGTGCACCTCCGGTATGAATAAACATTCCAACAAGCGGAGCAAGAATGAACAGCAGTACCAGCGATGAGAGAATCATTACAATCAAGGTAAATATGCTGTTCCTGTTCATTACCAAATCACTTCTTATTAGTCTCAGGTAAATATTTCAACAATTGTAAAGGCAGCTTATCAAATTGTTCAGTATTAAAAGGAATTAAAGGTTCCTGTCCGTTGCTTTTAAAAATTTTCATGCCTTCCGGGCTAAGAAGAAATTCCAGAAAATTAACCGCCTCTTCTTTCTGAGGAGCGTTGTTAAGAACAGTGATGCTATAATTAATATAATCTCCCGTGACTTTCATTTTAATTCCCGGCTTGTTTCCTGCAACATAAGTACTGACTGATGAATAAATATCATTTTTTGAAGGATCCGAGAGGTTAATCTCTTTGGGCAGTTCAATATATTTTAACCCATGTTGTATGGCAACTGATTTATACTGAAACATATAATCAATGGCATTTGATTCAAGCAGGGCTACAAGGTCAACTTCCTTTGGCCTTATATAATCCTTGTCTTTGGATGACATCTCTTCAGATAGTCCGGGCTTTTTGCAATACTTTTCTGCCAGCATAAATGTGAAAAGAGTCCTGTAACCACAGGGATCTGAATCCGGATCTGACCTTGAATAGATTACATCTTTCCTCTGAAGGATATCCATCCAGTTATCTGAATTAATTTCTTCTGAATACTTTGATTTTTCAAGGTAAGCAATGACGATTTCGTTTGTGGCAAACCTGATGCTCCAGCTTGCATAATCCGGAATAAGTAGTTCATTGATGACAAAATAATCTGATGATGCAATTATATCACATGGCTTTTTAAGCTCTGTGACCTTTCTGGCACAAACAAGGCTTCCGGCTGATTCAAGATATATTTTTGTGCCGGGATTTCTTTTTTCATACTCCATGGCTACCTGCTTAATCGGAACAGATAGTGATCCCGCATGGAAGATAATTAACTCTTTCTGAGCCGGGGATTGGCTCTTAGATTCAGATGGCCGGATTAAAATTGCTAAAAACATAATGATTAAGATTCTCATAATTAATAATTAGTTAAGACCGACACAAACAGTCACAAAATTAGTAAATGGTTTGCAGAGACCCCCAAGTTGAGCATTTAAAAATAAGAATATGAATTAAAAACAGATTATTGATTAAAAATTGCAAAGACGCCCAGGTTGTATACGAAAATCAGATTGTTCATGAAAAAATGTAGAGACGTCCAAATTAGGCGTCTCTACATTTTATTATTACTGAAAATCTTTAACTACATCAATTACTTCAGGGAAGTCCATTCCTATCTTTTTCAGGAATTCGATTGTCGGTACTCCATTTTTATTCCATCCTCTTCTTTTATAAACTGCATCTATCAGTGATTCATATTGATCCTCACGATATTTCCTTAATACCTTCATCTTCTCCGGAGTTGTCTTTCCTTCCGGTTCGAATCCAATTTTTTCCTTAAGCTGTTTGTCGTATCGTTCCGACCTTGATTCGTATTCTTCGATTGTAACAGGACCGGCTGCACGATATGGCTGCCTGTCGTGAATTCGTGTGCCATAACCACGGCGGAGGTTAAAAACTCTTTGAAAATTATAGACCCTTTCAGAATCCTCTATAAGCCGTTTCTTGTCAAATTCCCGACCAGTAACTGCCTTATAGATGGTTACGTAATTATCAACATGTTCAGGTACTTTTGCGGGTTCATCAGACTGGGCGTTGGACTCTGGTTCAACATCATTCCATGGAAGCTTGCACAGGCCCACCAGACCAAACCAGGTACGGAACATAGGGAAATAATGAAGCGCTTCGGCTTTATTTTCAAATGTTGGTATCTGGTTATTGACCATATCCATGAAGATAAGCCAGGCTTCATCATGCTGAGGACCTTTATTTGTAAGAGCAAAACCACCCTGCTGAGCGAGAGATTCTTTCGGCATGTACTGAGAATATTCAAGTCCCTTATTTTCCATTGCGATATCATTAAGGAATGAGGCCTCACCCCATCCGTTTTTAATGAACAGCTCTTTCATCTTGCGGACACCGGTTCCTGCAATCTTGCCAAATCCTTCACCTCGGGCTAGCTGATGCAACATTTCAAGAGCAGGTACAGAGTTTCCAAAGTTCAGATCAAGCCCGCCCGTTCTCTCCATATTAAGTATTCCGTTCTGGAAACACTCCATTATAAATGCTGTAAGCGTACTCCATGTTATTGTACAAATCCCATAAGTATCACAATAAAAATTTGTTTCAATAATATATTCCGGATCGAAAATTCCACAATTTGACCCCAGTCCGGCTGCATTCTCATATTCAGGACCATCAACAACGACTTTCTGACCCTTATATGGACCAGTCTTTAAAATAAAATCATCTATACCTTTGCTGCACGACATATTGCAGCCGATCCAGCAACCATCGGGTACGTTCTGTGTGAAATTTCTTTTCCATACCGATGAATCGATCTTGTAAGAATCGGGATGGCTGCCAAATTTGTAATTCATTACCGGCAATAGGTCATGGTCATTCATTATCTCCATAAGATGCGCCGTTCCGATTTCCCTCATCTGGCACTGCTTGGCGTCAAGTTCCCGCATCTCGCGGTTAAACCTTTTACCCCGTTCCATTATCACTTCAAGATCAACTACATTATTGAGATTGCCTTTTACTCCCGGAATTTTGCAAACAAGAGCTTTGATTCTCTTATTGCGAAATACTGTTCCGATACCACCTCTTCCGGCTTGTTTTAGTCTAACCTTTTTACGTTTTGAATCGTAAAAACTGAAGTTTAGCATCCCAATCAAAGAGTGTTCAGCTGCTGATCCTGTTGAAACAACTCCGATATATTTCTTCTCACTATCGTTATCAGCAAAAATTTCTGTCAGTTGTTCTCCCAGGAGATGGCTGTCAATGTCCTCTGCAGGAGCTTCAAATATTTCAACTTTATGGTTTATACCATCAATAAAAACAATTACATCTTTAGTAGCCTTTCCCTGTATTTCTAATGCATCAAATCCTGAGAATTTAAGGAAGGGACCAAAGAAGCCACCCACATTACTGTCCATCACCGAATTTGTCTGAGGTGATATACTTACTACCAGCGACTTACCTGTTCCTGAATACTGAGTTATCCCACCAACCGGGCCGGAAGAAATAATAATCTCATTTTCAGGATCATCCCATTTTGTGTCGGGTTTAGTTGCATTCCACAGAAGTCGTAACCCATAACCTTTTCCCCCGATGAATTTTTCTTTCATGACTGGAGGAACATCCTTTTCTTTTATTTCTGTTGTACCCACATTTATGTAAAGTACCTTATCGGTATAACCTCTACTCAGCGGAGTCCAGATATAATCCCAACCTTTTAAAAGTTTATGTTGAGCTTTTATTGACGTTATATCCATAATTAAAAGTATTAGACGCCTGTAATTCCGTGATTTATAACTTCAAAATTAAAACATTATTAGTTGTTTCAGTATGATATTGATCACTATGTTAAATATTTCATGTGTCGTTTCAACAAATACGGATATTGTAAAAACATCAAAAGGTTCTTATCTTTCGGCGTAAAATATAGAACAAGAAATAAAATGAACCGGGTCGATAATGAGATTCTCTGAAATTAAAACTCATCTTTCAAAATTCAGGGTCGGAATTGCCGGAGCTGGAGGTCTTGGTTCAAACTGTGCTGTTGCCCTGGCAAGATGTGGTGTCGGCACACTGGTAATAGCTGATTTTGATGTTATTGAAGAACCAAATCTTAACAGGCAATATTATTTCACCAACCAGATCGGATTGATGAAAACTGTTGCTCTTAAAGAGAATATTGCACACATTAACCATGATGTCAATGTTATAATTCATCAGAAGAAACTTGACAGAATAAATATTACTGAGATCTTTTCAGGTTGCAATATTATTGTTGAAGCACTAGACAGTGCTGTTATGAAGGAGATGCTGATTGAAACTGTTCAGACAAAAATGGCCGGGATACCTTTAGTTGTCGGATCAGGAATGGCCGGATGGGGGAAAACCAATGATATCATCAGCAGAAAAATAGATGATACTCTTTTTGTCTGCGGTGATGAATATTCAGAAGTATCTGATAATTTGCCACCTATCGCACCACGTGTCGCGATTGTTGCAAATATGCAGGCAAATGTTGTTATCGAACTTCTTATGAATACTAAATGACTGATAATCAATGTACTGATGAAAATATTATTGAATAACAGAGAAGAAGAATTCATAGAGGAGTCAATCAGTGTGAACGAGATGCTTATTCAGAAAAAATTTTCATTTAAAATGAGAATAATAAAACTCAATGGCACCTTAATATCAAAAGAGAAATACGATATAACAATAATACATGATGGTGATGATGTACAGATGCTATATCTCATGAGTGGCGGCTGAAAAAAAAATTGTAGGTTTGTATTATGGTTATCAGGTTTAATTTTAAAGACAAAATTCGCTCCATCTTCCGGAATAAATATGTCCTGACGATTATTATTTTTGTCGTATGGGTAACTCTTTTAGATTCTAATAACCTGATCACCAGATACAAGGACATGAAAGACATGCATAAACTTAAAATCAACAGGGAATATTACATAAAACGAATCGAGGAAGACAAACAGAAACTTCATGAACTGAAAACCGATAACCATAACCTCGAAAAATTTGCAAGAGAACAATACCGGATGAAGAAGCCTGATGAAGATCTTTATATAATTCTCACACCGTCTGAAGATCGGAAGATTACCAGGAAAAATAAGTAATAGTTATTATCGATTTATTGCCTGCTTCTGGCTTTGTTTGAAAATCCTTCTTAAACACTAAGTACTCAAAGTAGGCACAAAGCACACAAAGATAAAACCGATCAATTCAGCCCTTTGAGATCTTTGTGTAAAATGCCACCTCTGCAAGCTGGCCCCTTTGAGATTAAAGGATTTCGACTTTTTCAATCTGCCTGTAATATAGCAGCAAGTCTTTGGTTTCTTTTGATTCAAAGGTTAACCCCATTTTTTGCAGTAATTCGTAAGCAGCAATATCAACAGGCCTCTTACCGAAAAAATCTGAATGAACGTTGTTCAGATATTTTACAATTTTGAACATATTAAACCATCCGAAAAACCTTTTTTTAAAGGATACTATCCCCGATGTATTATTCTTTATCTCCGTCATTTTTTCAATCCATTCCTTTTCTTCAAGGAATAATCTGAGGCCCGGAGGAATCAGGCTGAAATGTTTGTGTAATTCCATAGGGCCAGATTCAAAAAAAGCCTCAATCAGTTTGAAGAATGTCCGGAGTTCATTAAATGCCAGTGTATTATATGTTAAAAGTGCAGGGGTTTTATCAGCACTAAGTTTCCCTATTGAAGCGCCTGTCCCGAACGGCACCCGGTCAGACGCCCGGGGTGAAGGATAAACTGTGGTTGTGTTTAAACTAAAATACCCTCCTGCAGGAACCAGTTTCTGAATAAAATAAAAATCCTCGCCTGCCTCTCTCCTGTTCATACCACCGGCTTTTATATACGACAGAGCTTTTACAGCGATTGCAGATCCAACCGTATGAAAAACATATGGATATCCCGAATATGCCAGCCCCTGAAAATAAAAACGCAGGTGCAGTTCATATAAAGCAATTGAGTCATAAATAGTTTTCGTGTAATCGGGCCCTGCAAGAGGATGTTCAAAATAGATGGAGCATCCGTTACGGTCATTTTTTTTCAGCAATTCATTGCAAACCGCTAGAAAGTAATTTTGATCAACAGTACAGTCTGCATCAAGATTAAGAATAACACCATCGGGTTTGTTAATAGCGTTGAAACGACGTATTGCTTCATCCATTCCCGATTTTCGTGCAAGGCCTACTCCCCATCCTTTTATGGAATGATGGTCGGTCATAAAAACAAAAAGCCGGAAGAAACAGTTATTATTCTCTTTCTTCCAGCTTTCAATATTATTAAAAGTTATTTTATTGTTCTCTAAACTCTCCCTGGCTGCATCATCCGGGGCATTTATGACGACAATAACTTCTACCTTGCATGCGGGCTCAACACACTTTAGAAGAGAATCAAGTAATTTGTTTATCCCGGGTTCATTATAAGCAGGGACGACTACAATAATGCCAGTTTCACGATCAACAGCCTCTTTGATTTTTTGAGGGAACAGGGCCCTTTCTTCAAGGTAGGTCGAGGCAAAACCCATTGGCAGTTACTTTTTCTCGCTCTTGTACTTTTTATTTATCGCATCAAGTACTTTCGGTGTAATATCCAATGAATTATCACCGTAGAGGACAACACTTCCAAAACTCTTTCCGAATATATACTGATAGTTGTAATCCGATCTGTTTTCTTCAAGAAATTTTGTGATATACTCAAGTATCTGACGATTCATTACCTGCTCTTCTTCCACAAGGTTTGACTGAAGTTTATCGCGCAAGGATACCAGTTCCTGCTGCTGCTGAACGAGCGATTGCTCAATTTGCGCTGCTGTAGCCCGGGTAACAAGACCTTTGTTCACTTTATCCTGATAATCCTTTGCAGCTTTCTGATATTGATCCCCTTTTGAATTCAGTTCTGCTTCGGCGCTTTTTTGCTTGGACATCAGATCGTTTCTTCTGTCTAAAAACATGTCAAATTTAAAAATAACTGAATCAATATTTATATACGCAATCCCTTGAGCCGGGGATCCGACAGTATTCCCTGTTGTTTCACTTTTTGTTGTTTTTTTATTCCCTGAAAAATGCAGAAAATAAAGGCCTGCCACAGCCAGAAACAGAATAACATACAGAACTACAGAAAGTCTCTTCATCTCAGATTGAATATTTGTTAAACATTAGCCAGGCGCAAATATAAACAAATTAATAAATGACACTTAATAACATATATAATTTTATCCTTGTTTTATATGATAATTGGCGTAAAGGCGCAATAGCTTCACGCTACAATGATAAAACCGTTTCCTGGTTTGATGATTTAGCTCGTTTTTGGATTAACCGTTATGCCCTTGCGCCTTTGAGCCTTTGAGCCATTATTAGAATTCCGGACATGGTATTGCCCTGATTCGCTTTTTAAGCTGACCTAACGACAGATTATTGAATTCATAAACAAGTGAAATCTCATGAGCACCACCTGTTGAACCTATCAGGCTGGAAATGGTAAAATCGTAGCTGTACCCTATATGAAGCTGCTTTGTTTTAATTCCTATTAAACCGATGATTGCATCACCGGCCTGAGATGTTACCAGAGGTATTCCCCTGTACCATACACCAAATATAATAGGATCCTTATAAAAATACAGGCCGAGATCAGACTGGTAGAATTTACCCTGTTTCTGAAAGTTAATAGCTACCGAAAGAATTTCCTGCGATTTTTGACGTAACCGGGTCTGTTTCAAAATCTGAGTACCTCCGTAAAAATTAAATTTAACCGGAAGGGTGGCATCATTCCCATAAAATGATGTTTTAGGAGTAAGCAGATGATCAAGCGTAAACCCGGCCCAGGTTCTTGAATTATATATAAGTGCGGAGGTAGCAAAATCTATATCAGCTACATTATCGAAAGGAGGAGGTGTTACTGATGGTGATGTTCCACTTCCTGTTATCTGACTGTTAAAGACAAGTTTCCCTATATCAAGCCCCAGATAATAGAATTTAAAGTTAACTCCGGGTCTTATATGCCACTCCTTATTTATATTAAAGTCATATGAATAAAGCAGTCCGATATTTGTTGTACTCAAATTTCCTGATCCTGCAACATCATAAGTTGCAAGTACGCCGATACCCGAATTAAAGTTTGGCATGGCTTTATCGAACGAAATGCTATAGGTATTAAACACTCCAGGAACTGCAGGCCATTGATCTCTGTAGTTAACAGCAAGTCGGTATTCATTAGTCGCACCTGCAAAGGATGGCGAAAGATACAATGGGTTTGCGTAAAACTGGGAGAATGTAGGATCCTGACCAAAACTATCTGTTACTATGATGAATGACAGCCCGACAAAATATATGATCCGCTTCACCAAAATCGATCCTGTTAGGTTTATATTGACGAAAATAGTTAAATGAAATCAAAATCTATCACGATTTAACGAATTTTATGCCTAAAAGATTCGTCTTCACTCAATAATTTTACTAAAAGGATAAAGAAATTGGACGAATACCACCAATTTTGCGATGAAAAAGCAGATGAAGTTTATACCTTATATCATCCTGTAAATGTCAGTTTTTAAGAAGAGTCACATCACCCACTTTTATAAAAGGCTCACCATTTCTGAATTTTCCACGGACTTTCCAGATGTAAACGCCCGGTTCACATAATTGACCATTATTATAGCCATCCCAACCTAAATTTATATCATTGCTTTCAAATATCTGGATTCCGAGTTTACTGAATATTTTTAGCTGATACTCAGATACGCCTGAATAAGATGGATGAAATACCAGTGCAGCTTCATCACTCTTCGAGGAATAATAACCACCTGACGGACCTTGAGTATTTGGTATGAATGCATTCGGAAAACTGATGAAATACTGTAAACCCGAAAGTGCATTATAAACAATTGCCGAATCTGAACAACCCAAATCTGATAATACTGCAAGTCTAATGTTACAATTGCTGTATTTTGCATAAACGTGACTGGGCTCAAATTCTTCAGAAGTGGAACCATCCCCGAAATCCCATTTGAAATGTAATGCATTAGTTGAATAATTAAGAAAACGGATCTCATCATTAGGATTGACAGATTTTTCGGAAGCAATTTCGAAATGGGCCTGTGGCCTGGGATGAACCGTTACAGTAGCAGAGGATGATAAAGATTTTCTGTCAGGGCAATAAACTTCCAGAACAACTCTATATTCCCCTTCAACATCAAAGATCCATTCCGGATCCTTTTTGTTCGAATACCCACCGTCACCAAATGTCCATCTGCAAGAATCACAGGAAGTTGGTTTAAAATGAAACCTCACTTTCAGGGGAGCACAGCCAACAGTATCATAAGGATCAATCAAGAATGTTTCCTGGTTAAATCCACTCTGAAGCTTTTTCTTATCAGGCGTTGATTCAGCAAATAAGCCATTTTTAGAATATGAGTTATTTATACCAGTTGGGAGAGGAGTGCTGTCTTGATGTGATACAACCACTTTTGAAGCTTCAGATTCTGACTTTTCAGGAAGTGTTGAAACTTCTATGCTCTTTTTTGATTCACTGTGAAAAACAGTTGAGCTGCCTGGCTTTTTTCTGACAGGTTCTACAACCGGGACTTCAATATACCTGCTAGTATCAGTTTTGTTTAAATTTCCCGGAGTATTTAAAGGATTTAATTGATAAGAGTTATGAGATCCTGAAAAAAGCATTACGGTGGCTGTTATTCCAGTTATCACAATTCCTCCAATATAATATACGTTTAGCCTGGAAGGATTAAAACGCATGAATTCTTTTCTTCCTACCCGGCGCATAAGGATTGATTTGACTGCTGCATCCGGTATAATCTCAGCATCCTCTAACTTATTCCTGAATAGCTCCCTTAAATTAATATTTTGCCTTTTCGTTTTCAATTCATTCTTAATCTAATTTTCTAATTTTTCAGCCATTCTCCGAATAACTGCTTTTCAATTTCCCCAGCTTTTCAAGTTTATATCTTATTACAGCTTTTGCTCTGCTATACTGCGATTTAGATGTATTTGTATCTATACCAAGCATCTCTGCAATCTCTTTATGTTTATATCCTTCTACAGCGTACAGGTTGAAAACCATTCTGTAACCTGTCGGTAACTCATTCAGCACCTTATACAACTCATCGGATGTAAAATAATCTTCCTCAAAACTGGTTATCCCTGTTTCAACTGACACATACTCCTCAATATCAACATGATAACGATATTTAAGGTTTTTATGGTAATGAGTTATCGCGGTATTTACTGCTACCTTTCTTAACCAACCTATGAAAGAACCCGATCCTGTAAAATCTTTTATGTTATGAAATATCTTTAAAAAACTGTCCTGTAAAATATCCTCGGCCTCAGCTTTATCAGTTGCATACCTGAGACATACACCAAACAAGAGACGTGAATACTTATCGTATAGCACCTGTTGTGCTTTTCTGTCATGCTTAGCACACAACTCTATTATTTGCCGGTCACTCATCATAAACTGAGGACATTTCTAAGACTTTTCAATAAAATAAAAGGTTGCATAACATAAAGAAGTTTCTTCAAAATAAATAAAATCCTGCATTTTTAAAGTTTCCTGAATGACAAAGGTCATTGAAAAATAATTTGAGATCGGCTTAATTTGCATTTATAAAACAGATAAAAAGAAAGTTAATTTATTTAAAATATAAATTCAAATTATGTTCAACAAATTTATAGCAGCAATATTGCCCTATTTCCCGAAGAAGTTTATCTGGATATTTTCAAGAGCATATATTTCAGGTGAAACTATTGAAGATGCCATGCGTGTATCTAAAGATCTGAACAGCAAAAAAATAAAAGTGACACTCGATGTTCTCGGGGAATTCATAAAAACCCTTGACGAAGCTGAGTCAAATAAAAAAGAGTATCTTCATCTTATTGATATTTCCTACAAAAACAATATAGATGGTAATTTCTCACTTAAACCTACAAGTTTTGGTTTACTGATCGATAAGGAGATTTGTTATAATCACATACGTGAGATTGTTGTAAAAGCTGCCTCGTACCACGGGTTTATTAGAATTGATATGGAAGATTCCCCATGTACGGATGATGAGATTCTCTTATTCCGCAGGCTTAAGTCTGAGTTTCCTGCAAATGTCGGACTTGTTATACAGGCATACTTAAGAAGAACTTTTAAAGATCTGGAACGGATGTTGGACCTTAACAGCAGTACAATTCCAGTAAATTTCAGACTCTGTAAAGGGATTTATATTGAACCTGAAGCTATCGCATTTAAAAAACATGACGAGATCAACCAGCATTACCTTGAGGACCTCGAATTCATGTTCAGAAATAAAATTTATGTAGGTATTGCCACCCATGACAAACCTCTCATTGAAAGTGCATATAACCTTATTAAAAAATATAATGTCCCGAAAGACATGTATGAATTTCAGATGTTATACGGGGTAACACCAAAACTTCGTGAAAGCATTGTAAATGAAGAACATAATATGAGAGTTTATATTCCATTCGGAAAACAATGGTTTGGTTATTCAACACGACGCCTGAAAGAAAATCCTAAAATGGCAAGTCACATTATAAAAGCAGTATTTTATAAGGGATAAAAAAGGCGACAGGACTCAGGCGTCAGGCGTGAGGTGCAGACTATGTATTATCTCCCATTCTCCTCTTCACCCCTTCTCCTTCTTTTACTTTTACTTCTTAAGGGATTCCATATATTTTTTCTGGATCTGATCAAGCTCCTGCTTTGTTAGCTTTTGTTCCAACGGAGGAGGTTTTTCAGGCATCCCATGAATAAGAAGATAAGCCGCCGGGAGTAACAAAAGTGGATTTATACCAGCAATCATGTCAGAAGGAATGCCACCTTTCTCATAAGCGTCAACTTTCTGTCTCTGACGTAACACATCGTAATTAGCAGCCGGATCGCCAAGTTTTCCCTGAGTGGTTCGTCCCTGGTAGGCAGATATAGCCACATTATACCTGGCATTATCCATTATGGAAGGGACCTTACTGGGTGCATTTAAAATTTCAGATTTAAGGTTGGTAAACCTCGGAACAATAACAACCTCGCCGATTGATACAGTATCGCTATTCATAAAGATGCCCGCAACAAACTCCCTTCCCTTAAGGGTATCACTAACAAACAATAATGAGGGTTTATAGCCCAGATGTCTGAAGAGAATTGAATCATTTCTGTTAACAAAAAAAGAAAAAGTACCGTCTGAATTACTGACCGAATTGAAGACACGGTTAATCATGACCTGCGAATTGGTCAGCGGAGAAAGGGTACTGGCATCCATCACCACACCGCGAAAAAGGATTCTGGTTCCTGTATTTTCCTGTTCCTGACAGTAACAGGATTGAATAATAAAGAATGACAAGGTAATAAAGAGGGAAATATGCTTCATAGACATTAATCCTTTACAACCTGATTATCAGTTCTTTTAAGCTCCTTTTTGGAACATGATGATTTTTGTTTTTATCTCTCCAGTATTTCACATTGGCTTCTTTGATATCTTCAATAATTACATTTTCAACAGGTTTCCCCAGGGCAATTATTAAAAGAGTATCAAAATTATCAGGAATTGAAAGTTCGTTGTTTAGTTCTTCGCGTTTAATTGATCCGATTATACATCCTCCAAGACCTGCATCAGTGGCTCCAAGCAAAATACTGTGTGCAGCGATTCCATGATCGACGCCAAATATGTCAGATATTGATTTATCTCCAAGAATAATAATATAAGCTGTCGGCCTCTCCCCTTTTTCTGGTCCCGGCCAATCCGTAAGATATCCGGCCCAGGCTAAATATGGAAAAATCTTTTCACAATCTTTTGTGGTATTGTAATACAGATATTTCAAGGGTTGTTTGTTTGCACCTGATGATGACAGCCGTGCAAGATCAATAAACGATTCGAGTGTTTTAGCATCGATTTTATGTGATTCGTCGAAACGACGATAAGACCGGGTTTTTAATATCAGTTCCTTTAAGTTCATGATCTGTGTTTTTGTTAATCAGAGATATATAAAAAGTTGCAAATCTCTTATGGATTATCTGTTAATGAAGGATATGAAAAATATCAGAACCTATTTGAAACCTGATCCCAGTCAAGAATCTCCCAGAATGACTTTATGTAGTCTGGACGTTTATTCCTGTAATCAATATAATATGCATGTTCCCATACATCACAAGTTATCAGCGGCTTTAGTCCTCTTCTTAATGGGTTACCAGCGTTTGATTCCTGGATAATCTGAAGTGTTCCGTCATCTTTTTTTACAAGCCAGGCCCACCCGGCGCCAAAAAGCGTAGCTGCTGCCTTATTAAATTGTTCCTTGAATGAATCCAATGAGCCAAATGAACTATTAATTGCATCCGCAAGATCACCTTTCGGGATCTTTCTGCCATTGTGAGCAAAGGATTCGAAATAGAATGTGTGATTCCACACCTGAGCAGCGTTATTAAAGATGCCACCTTCAGCTTTCTGAATAATTGCTTCCAGGCTGGCTTTTTCAAATTCGGTCCCAGGTATAAGCCCATTCAGGTTATTGACGTATGCCTGATGATGTTTACCATAATGGAAATCAAGCGTTTCTTCACTTAAGTATGGGACAAGTGCATCCAGCTTGTACGGAAGTTTTGGTAGTTCAAATGCCATGATTTAAATATTTTGATTAATACTTTTAATACTAAAACAATGAACATTTATCTATGTTCAAATTTAGCATATTTAAACCACAGTTTTATCAGAGTGTTGTCAGAAAAATCCTGTCAGGCAATGAAGGAATCACTCCCTTCTCTCCTGCAATTCTGAAGAGTTCAATAATCGCTTCTCTTCCTTTTTTACCCAGGTTAAGTGTATATTCATTCACGAAAAGCTTGATGTGATTATTCATAATAGTGCTGTCCATCTCCCTGGCATTACCGGAGACAAAATCATAAGAGGCAAATGAATCCTTGTATGCATGTTCAAGACTTCTTCTGACTACACGATTGACTTTCAGAGCAATATCATCAGGAATACTTCTCTTTATAACAATAGCACCCAGAGGTACTGGGAGCCCTGTAAGCGTCTCCCAGTACTCACCCATATCGGCTAATTTATGTAACCCTCGTCTGTAATAGGTGAATCTAGTCTCATGGATTATAAGTCCGGCATCAACTTCATCTTTTAATAGTGCATCTTCAATGTCTGAAAAAAGATATTCGTTTTTAGTAGCCGCTTCAGGCCAGGCTATACTGAAGAGGAGGTTGGCAGTAGTGTATTTACCCGGTATTGCAATCCTCAAACCAGGCAGTTCTGAGATACCAATACGATTCTTGCTTATCAGTAATGGTCCATTCCTGTTACCGAGCGCACTTCCGGCATCGAGGATCAGATAGTTTTGTGCCACATAAGCAAAAGCGTGATAACTGATTTTCGTAATATCAACATCTGCGCTAAGAGCTTTTTTGTTCAACTCTTCAACATCCGTAAGAAAATAATCAAACTCCAATCCTTCTGTATCAATTCTACCATGTACCATTGCATCAAAAATGAATGTATCATTAGGACATGGTGAGAAACCCAATGTTAATATCATGTTTTCACTACAGTGTTAAAAGTATATCTATAAGTTTTTCTGACAGATTATTAAGAGCAAGATCGATGTCCCAGTTATTTTTATTGCGCGGTTCAACTTTGTTTGAGATTGCTCTCAGAGCCAGAAAAGGAATATCTTCCCGGGAGCAAATATAAAAAAAAGTTGCGCCTTCCATCGTCTCAATGTCAGGATTAAATTTTTTTAATAACTTTCCCCTGGTAGTTTCAGAGCCGGTAGCAGTGTTGACCGTTATTGCTCTAACCGGTTTAAAAATGCTCTTCATCTTTTCATTATACCTGTTATTCGCATATAAAAGGCCATCTTTATAAGGGAACTCATCCGCACTCATCAGTCCAGATTCAGAAAGTGTAAGAAAATTCTCGCCATCTTCAATTCCGGAATCTGCAAAACAGTCGGAAACCGGCATAACAACATCTCCAATATTCAGCTTATCGTTAAAACTTCCTGCAATCCCGGCATTAATAGCAAGGTCAGGTTTTTCATTAAGTGTAATCCACTGTTTCAAAGACCATGCTGTCGCTATTGATCCTACACCTGTGATAAGCAGGTCTATTTCAAACTTACCCAACCTGTCGTGAAGTGGCATTATTTTCCCGAATTTCTTCAGGGTATCGCCTTCTGGCCTTGTTGCTGCTACATATAATATTTTAAATGGCATGGTTATATCTATGTCCTTTTCGATTGAAAGAGTAGTAAATATATCGCTTTTATGAATTATAAAGATCAAAATTATTGGTTAATATTGTATCATAAATATACCAGAGTATGATATATCAGACGCGTCGGGAGAGATTCTGCGCTGCCCACAGGATGTTCAGAAAGGAGTGGTCCGATGAAGTTAACCAGAAAGTTTTCGGGAAATGCTCCAATCCAAACTGGCACGGGCATAACTATGTTTTATGGGTAACTGTCAAAGGGGAGCCTTCAGATGAACATGGATTTGTCATGAATATGAATATCCTGAAACAAATAATACTCGAAAACATAATTAATAAGATTGATCACAAAAACATTAATCTTGAGGTTGACTTTATGAAAGGGAGAATTGCAACAACTGAAAACCTTGCTATTTCGATCTGGAATGAATTAAACCCTTTTATAGAGAAGGAAGGTGCAAGCCTCCACTGTATTAAATTAGAAGAAACTGAAAATAATTCGATAGAATATTATGGTTAAGAAAATAGAAAAAGTAAATGATGGTGCCGGTCTGGTTGTTGATGGATATAATAAAATTGAAACATGGAATAGTGAAACCATAGAAGAAATTGCATCTATGTACCGGAGGATACTTAAGCTGATAGGCGAAGATCCTGAAAGAGAAGGGCTTGAGAAGACACCCGTAAGAGTCGCAAAGGCTCTTAACTTTCTGACGATGGGGTATAACCAAAATCCCTGTGAGATTATTAACTCCGCAAAATTCAAAGAAGATTACAAACAGATGGTTATTGTAAAAGACATAGATTTATATTCCATGTGCGAACATCATATGTTGCCGTTTTACGGAAAAGCTCATGTTGCCTATATTCCGAATGGCTATATTACAGGTCTGAGTAAAATAGCCAGAGTAGTAGAGTCTTTCAGCAGGAGGCTACAGGTTCAGGAAAGACTTACAATGCAAATAAGGGACTGCCTTCAGGATTGCCTTAATCCTTTTGGAGTGGCAGTTGTTATTGAAGCACAGCATATGTGTATGCAGATAAGGGGAGTACAGAAACAAAACTCTGTAACAACTACTTCAGCTTTCACAGGAATTTTCCTTGAAAAACTGAATACCCGTGAGGAGTTTATTCATCTGATCGGCACTAAACTTCACTAATCCATTTTATGAAAGCATATGTATTTCCCGGACAGGGAGCTCAGTTTATTGGCATGGGCAAAGATCTTTATGAGAAATCGACAGAGGCAAAAGATTTGTTTGAGAATGCCAACTCAATACTTGGATTCCGGATAACCGATGTTATGTTTGCCGGTACAGAGGAAGATCTGAAACGGACCAGGGTAACGCAGCCGGCTGTTTTTCTGCACTCAACAATTCTGGCAGCCATTCTTGGCAGCTCCTTCAGACCCGATATGGTTGCCGGTCATTCGCTTGGTGAGTTCTCGGCACTTGTTGCAAATAAAACTCTTACCTTTAAAGACGGGCTTATTCTCGTATCAAAAAGAGCATTGGCAATGCAGAAGGCATGCGAAAAGACTCCTTCAATCATGGCCGCAATTCTCGGTTTGGATGATAAGATTGTTGAAGATGTTTGTGCTTCATTAAAAGAGGTTGTCGTCCCTGCTAATTACAATAGTCCCGGACAGATAGTAATATCCGGCTCAATTGAGGGTATTGATAAAGCGATCGAAATACTAAAGGAAAAAGGCGCTAAAAGAGCTATTAAACTGGCTGTCGGGGGCGCTTTCCATTCACCATTGATGGAACCGGCTCGTCTGGAGCTTGAAGAAGCAATTAAAAACACCGTCTTCAACAAACCGATATGCCCTGTTTATCAGAATGTTAATGCTAAACACTCTATTGATCCCGGGTCTATTAAATCTAACCTGGTTTCTCAACTTACTTCCCCTGTGCTATGGACACAAACCGTACTTAATATGATCTCCGATGGTGCAACATCATTTGTTGAGGTAGGTCCCGGGTGTGTATTATCGGGGTTGATAAAGAAAATAAACAGAGATGCCATTACTGAGAATGCGTCTTTCTGAAATATGCCGTTTTATAATTTACTTTTATTTGAACAGGAGCGTTACATTCTGAAATACCGACTCATTCAGAGACAATGCAACCGGACAGGTTTTTACGCAATAATCCAGAATTTTTTTCTGTTTATCGGAATAATTATGAGAGGTAAAATCAAACTCAATTCTGATTTCACCAATTTTTCTCGGATTATCAGTCATGATTTTTGTGATAGTGCATGTACTTCCTTCAACTGAGAATGAATGCTCCCGGGCTGCTATACCCATAATGGTAAAGATGCAACTCCCCAGAGCAGAGGCAACCAGATCGGTTGGAGAGAAGTTTTCCCCTTTCCCTTTATTATCAACAGGTGCATCGGTTGTTATTACACTTCCTGATCTGAGATGTACAATTTCAGTTCTTAGATCTCCAAGGTATTTTGTTTTTGCTGTTTCCATATGAATAAATATTAATTAAACGGTTTTCCCTTTGTGCTACTTGGTGTATTCCTTCGTGATCCTTTGTGTTAAAAAAAAAATACCACAAAGTCACACAAAGGTTTGCATTAAGGTACACAAAGGGCAATCATGTCATTAGACTGGTTTTAGTATTACTCCTCTGTGTTTTTTCCCATCTATCATTATTTCGAGGGGATTTTCAAATCTGACATGCCTGATAAAGCCGTCTTCGTATACTACTTTAAGGCTATTTAGAAAATCAACATCATAATATCCTTCATTGATATAGGGATTAATGGTAAAATACCCTACCCTGAAAGAAGTAAGGTTTTGAAAGAAATGTGTTCCCTGGCTTGGATCTATCCTGTAATTCTTTAATCCCGATTCAATTATGATCCTTGCTGCTGAAATCTGCGGCCACTTAACAGGAATCCCGAGCCATGGATCAGTTGAGCCCCATCTTCCGGGACCAATAAGGACATACCCTTTCCCCTGTTTTACAAAAAGAGTGTTTAACTTATCGATTTCAAGAGCAACACTTTTATTATTTGCTGCATTAAAAGATTCCGGTTTAACATATACAAGATCATAAATACCTTTAAAAAGTCCATTCCCAAGCGCTGATTCAGAATAGATTATGGTTTCTTCGGGTCTGACATGATCGAGATTGATGTTATGCGCTTCTTCAGTATGAACTATTGGCCTGATCTGCAAAAAATTAAATATTTTAGGAATACCGGCAGGAGTTTCAAGATTGGCAGCAAATTCAATTTCAACAGGGTTATTCATCTCCTGCTGACCGATCTCGAGAAGAGTACTTAAAATTTCGGCAAGAGGGAATGTTTTGTACTGAAGTATATTTGAAAAGGTTATTACCCTTTTTCCCGGGTGACTTATCCCATCGCGAAGAACATTATTATTCCTGTCGTAAGTAGAGGCAATATACTTCAGAGCTGTCTCATTATCAAGGTCCTTAATATCAATTTTGAGTATGTTTACTCCATCGTCAGTTGATGGGACAAAGCTGTTGATATTAAGATCAAGGGCATAAAACTCTTTTTGAGAATCTTGTAACGCTGACTCTGGAGATGAGAGTTGAAGAATTTTTTTGGGGTATTTAGGGGAGAACCTGAGAGACAATCCACCCTCAACAATCAGTTTTCCAAGACCAAATGCTATATTCACAATTCCATCCTCAGCTTTTTCAGAACCAATCGGGTAGTAATTTATTGAGCGTGCAACTCCGGATAATGTAGGGTAAAATATCTCCCCATGCTTGTTACCACAAACCTCCTGAAGGATTATTCCCATCTTCTCCTCATCAATTACATTCGCTGTAGCAGTCATGTATGCCTTGCTGACTTTGTAAAATACCGAGGCGTAAACCTCTTTTATGGCATCTGATAACATCTTAACCATCAGTTTATTATCAGGGAGCCTGGGTATCATATATGTAGAATAGATGCCGGCAAATGGCTGGTAATGCGAATCTTCGAGTTTGCTTGATGACCGTACCGCGATTGGATAATTTTTTGAAACTGAAAGGAATGCATAGAAATCCTGGTATATATGCCCGGGTAATTCAGCATTAACGAATCTGTTAAGAATTTCATCATCAGTGAGGTCAGACAGGGCAATTGAATAGAGATTATTCTGATCCATGAACTCATCGAAGATATCAGTACTTAATACGACAGTCCGGGGAATAGTAATAAGAACATCAGGAAACCTGTTAAACAGTTTATTGTCTTTAATGATACTGTTTATAAATGCCAGACCCCTGGCTTTACCTCCGATAGAACCTTCACCGATACGCGAAAAAATCTGGTATTCATCAAAACTGCTTTTATCAAATTTCGCGATTACTCCCCTTCCCTTGCCCAATCTGAAGCTTGAGATTGCAATATAAAGGAAACGCCGCATCTCGTCCATAGTGTTAAAATCTTCTTTCCGGATGTATTTGAACATCTGGGCAACCGGGAAAAGCGCTCTTGCATTCAACCATTTGGAAAAATGGTTCCGTATAGCATGATACTCGAGTGTATTGTCAGGGATAGTGAGTAATTTCTGTTGAAGGCTCTGAAGATCAGTGGCAATTGCGATAGGTTCAAGTGTGACAGGATTCCTGAATACAAACGGTCCGAACGCAAGATTCTGAATAATAAAATTCCTTAACTCCAGAGACAATGATTTGGAATACTTATTTATAAATCCTGCACCGAGTTCTTCCGCAAACTTCTTATGTGTTGTACTGGATGACTGAATAAGGAATGGTACTTTGTCGTCGTCGGCCATAACTACCTTGCATAATTCAATACCTGCATTTTCATCGGGAACATTATCTCTCTTGTAGCTTATGTCTGAAATAACACCCAGAACATTATATTTATACCTTTTGTAAAGGTCAAGAGCATCGTTGAAATTGTTTGCAAGAAGAATTTTGGGGCGGCCACGCATTTTAAGCATTCTCTGATGCTCATTTAAAGCTTCACGTTGAAAATCAAGCGATTGCAAAAGCACAATCCTGTAAATATTTGGAAGGTAAGATGAGATATATCTGATAGAGTTTTCAACCAGGATGATTGCCTGAACGCCTATATGTTCAATATCATAATCAGCATTCATTTTATCCTCTATCAACTTGATGATAGCCAGAATGAGAGATGCATCTCCAAGCCAGCAGAAAACATAATCAATTGCACTCAGATCCTCCCCTTCAAGTCGCAGGGATACTTCCCTAGAAAAATATGTGAGTACCACAATAGGGATATGCTCATATTTTGTTTTGATTCTTTTAGCCAGGGCAAATACATCGGTACCCTTAAGGCTCAGCATTGAGATGACAAGGTCAATATTGCCATCCTGTAGTATTCTGAAAGCATCTTCTGCATTGTCAGTCTGCACGAAGGTCGGAGGATATCTTAAATTAAGAGAAGCATACTCATTAAAAATCTGTTCATCGATTCTCCCGTCCTCTTCCAGCATGTAGTTATCATAATTACTGCATATTACAAGTACCCGATGTATTCGCTTCTGCATCAGAAGATCGAAGGAGGTATCAGTAAAATCATATTGCTGAAGATCCGGGATTCCATCAATAATGGTCATTGGTTCTATTATTAGTTATTCATTGAGATTACAGCCATACCTTTTTTCCCATCCATACGTATCAGTAGTGGTTTTTCAAACCTGATATGCCGGAAGAATTTCCCCTTTTCAATGACTTTTTGTTTTTTAAGTTTATCCCATGCAATTGTACCCTCATTTGAACTGTGATTAATAGAGAAATATCCCACATTCATTGATGTGACATTGTGGAAAAAGTGAGAACCAAGTGATGCATCAACATGGAAATCAGGCAGACCTACCTCTACAATGATTTTAGCATTCGATATCTGGGGCCATACGACCGGTATTCCAAGAAATCTGTCTCTTGTCCCCCACCTCCCTGGCCCCAGGAGGACATATTTCCTGTTCTCCTGAAGCATTTTTTCGTTCATCATATCAATTTCTGCGGCCATCTCGTTGGTTAGCATGTTATTGAATTTATCAGGGGCCACATATATAAAGTCTGTAATATCCTCAATCACTCCATTACCCATGCTTTTATTAGTAATAAGCACTGTGTTATCGTTATTAATGCTCTCAGGATCTATCGAATAACCTGCGCCACTGCCAACCAGAGGCTTTATCTGAAGAAGATAAAAAGAAGCATTTCCATCCTTGTCTTTTGTCAGGTCAACAGCGAACTCAATCTCGACAGGTGTACCAAATGCTTCAGTGACAACTTCAAGAACAACCTTCAGTGTAGATGCCAACGGAATATAATCATATTTTAATATATCAGCAAAGTTAATTACCCTTGGACCAGAGGCATCAAGTCCGGGGATAATAGTATCATTATCCATACTCAACACTGAAGCAGAGTGTTGGAGTGTTCCATGCTTTTCTGATTCACTGATATCAAGTGTTATGAGTCCTGCATTTTCTCCTTCAAGAAGGTTGAGCTCTTTTTTTGCCATATCTACAGCGTAGAAAATGACCTGTGAGTTTTTATAAAGATCTTTATGAGAAATGATATCCAGTGCCGGATAAGCAGGTGAAAACCTGAATGCCCTCTCCCCCTCAACGACATAATGCCCGAGTCCAACTGCCATAACTGCAAACCCGTCCGGAGGTTTCATATGGGCTACAGGATAAAAGTTGAATGATTGCGCGGTTCCGCTTATATGCGGATAGAATGCATTTTCAAACCTGTTCCCCACTACTTCCTGTATCACAATTGCCATCTTTTCCTGTTCAACCTTATAATTAATAGCTTCGAAATAAGTGCGGGCATTTCTGGAATATATTGAAGAAAACACCAGTTTAATAGCTTCAGATAACTGCTTAAGCCGTATTTCAGGATCATAATGATTATTTGGAAGCAGATAAGTTCCGAAAATACCTGAAAATGGCTGGCTCATGGAATCTTCA
>Ga0182011_10000418_pt1 | contig 36937 bp, 36 predicted proteins | sample 711E1DmetaG_FD_120481 | JGI IMG/M metagenome (GOLD analysis project Ga0182011, IMG submission 120481) | Permafrost microbial communities from Stordalen Mire, Sweden - 711E1D metaG | ecosystem: Environmental > Terrestrial > Soil > Wetlands > Permafrost | place: Sweden: Stordalen | collected...
TTATGAATTTTTGAATCTTATGAAGTTTATGAATATTCAACATACGGAAAACCCCTAAAGGGGTTGGGGATATGACAATAAATAATCTATAAACGGAAAACTCCTCCGGAGTTGAGAAACATTGGAAAATATTCACCTACAAATATGCAACTCCTCCGGAGTTGAGAATTAGACTAATAATTCAGTTTCTACAAATATGCAACTCCTCCGGAGTTGGGAATTTTATGAATTTTAAAAATTTTAAAAATTTTATGAATCTTACAAATCCGCGTTCTTTGCGTCCCGACTTGTCGGGATTATGAATCTTTTAATTTTACAAATTTTAAGAATTTTACGAATTGATTTATTGTTATATATATAAAATACAAATCATTATGAATAATTTAAAAGACAAAGTAATAATAATAACAGGTGCGTCAAAAGGCATCGGAAGGATTACGGCGCAAAAACTTTCCGAATATAAGCCAAAACTGGTTTTGGTTTCGCGCAATCTGCTCGAACTTGAAAAGGTCAGAGAAACACTGGACCTCGATATAAAAAATGTATTACTACTTGAAGCCAATATTGCGATTGAAAAAGACTGCAAACACATTATTGACGAGACAATTTTGAAATTCGGGACCATCGATATATTAATAAACAATGCAGCGAAGTTTAATCGTGCGAAAGTAATTGACCTTAAAGTGCAGGATTTCGACAGAGTCTGGAATACAAATATCAGAGGTGCATTTATGCTGACAAAATTCGCACTGCAATATATGATTATTCAAAATCAGGGCACGATTTTGAGCGTTTCTTCGACAGCGGGAAAAAGGGGTACGGCAGGAAGTGCGGCATACACGGCTTCGAAATTCGCTTTGAACGGATTTATGGAATGTCTTTTCAGGGAAGTAAGGGAATATAATATACGCGTGATTATGATTAGTCCTTCTATGGTTGATACCGATGTTAAAAGGGAAGATGAAATGGAAACGGGAGGAAAGGGAGTATATATGCGTGCAGAAGATGTAGCGGATACAATTGTGATGTCTTTAAATCTACCGCAGAGAGCGATGATAAAGGATATTGAGATTTGGGGGACTAATCCTTAGATGATATAATAACAGCATTATAAATATATAAGATAAATATTAACGGGTAACAATCGGGTAACACAAATCAACAAAAACAATTCCTTTTTGATTTAAATTTGTTTTTCAAATCGGAGCACTTTTAATCATAAGGATACTTTCAAAACAAGCATAATAATTTCATTTAATATATAAAAAGAAATAAATATTTTTCACAAATGATAAAATATTTATGGAAATTATTTGCCAAAAAGTCAGAAGAGAGAATCAGCTAAGTTTCACGGTTGAGTTATCTGAACAAGAAATTAATGCATTTAAAAGATATGGTGATGAAATAAAATGTTATCTTCTTAATCAGGAAAATAAATATTTGGATACCAATAATTATATTTTTAGTGATGTTAGTTTTGATGAATACCCCGATATTGGCATTTTAGTATACGAATTTATATATTATAACCGTGAAGATACAGATTTAGTCTTGACATTTTTGATAACTTTTACAAAAAATGAATTTTTTAAAATTAACCCAATAATTCTAAAACATAATGATGAAAAATACATTAAAAAATATGCTAATAAAATGTTTAGGGATAATACTAGTAATCATGTAAAGGATATTATTGAACTTCTATTAAATCGAATTCAGGGTTTCTATTGCGATACCTGTTTTTATAAACATCAGTTCACATTATCACGTCAATGTCTCTATATTTATAAAAAAACCAAAAAATAATATTTTATGTCTTTAACAAATAATTATGAGGAATATAATTTAGACCCTGAACATTGGAGTAAATATATAGATAAGGATTACGATTTATTGAAAATTATTCCTGAAAACTTTTCTCCATTCATATTATATTACTATAAAGATAGCGATGAAATTGTAAATCCTGAAGAATCATATTTGCTTGGGGTTTGTAACTCAGAAAATGTTGTCCGTATTTTTGACGTAAGGGTATCTCCAGATGGTTATCAAGTTTGTCAGAGTGATTCTTTTTTATATTTAAATTTCACAGAAGAATGTATTGAAGATAAATTAGGAGGTGCATTTTCTTTAAAAGATGATTATTTGGAATGTAAAAAATTCAGTAAAAGATTGGCTGATGCTCTGGCATTCTTTGAAAAATGTAATGAAGACGATTACTTGTTTCAAAAAATTGAGCTACTGTATTTAGCTGATGCCGAAAAAAACAAATATACAAAACGCATACACAAATCAAGATATGACGGATTTAAACATGATAATGATGAAATTTATTGGTCATTAAAAGAAGTCAATGATAACAATCAGCTTGTAAAAGTATTCTCTTTAAATTATTTTTTCATACTTGTAATTATTTATAACGAAAATGAAAAATGCTACAATTTTGATGTATACCAGCATGTTATTATAGAAAGCAATTTTGAAAATATTAAGAAATATTACTATTACAATGAGACATTGTCCAGTTGTAAAAATTATGAAGATATTGACAAAACATTATATCGCGAAATTACAGGTGAAGCTTCTAAATATGGAATATTTTGGCACAACAATGTAATAAAAAATAAAATAATTGATAATACTCAATTACACAGAGAAGAATGGTTTTTCAATTAAATAATTAAGAATCTGTTACGACTTAAGGATGTCTATATACTCGACCGGAAAGGAGAACTCCTTAAGAAATTTATCGAACCACGTAATGAAATTATTTTAGCATTAGAACTATGCAAGACCTGCAAGTATTTCTACGAATATCAAGCTAATGGATATTGTATAAAATATCATCCAAGATTAAAAAATCCCTTCAGATTTCTAACCTACCGGTTAGTAGTAATAATTTTAAAAAATTTTCACTTTAAAACTTGCACACTTTCGTGTCAAATTATATTTAATAGTATAAGAATCCTGAATCCTATTTTTCAGTTGTGAACACTTCCGTCAAATGCTATTCAGTATTAAGAAAAAATTACTATTATAAATTAAACAATTATAAAGATGATTAAGAAAATAGAAGAACAGGTCGAACTAATAGATTTGACCGGATTGACCGATGATGAAATCCATTACATTGGGGAGTGCTTTGCTAAAGAGCTAAGGAAATTAATTGATGCTTACAAACCGTATTTTATGAAGCACAACTTTTTCATAAAGTTATGTGATATATATAATATTGTGAAAGCTGAATTAAAAAGGGAAGAAAGGGCAGTTGAATAATGACAAAGGCTCTGCTATCCCGTGAACAAAAACTAATTCTTGAAGAGTGTCTTAACAGAGAACTTCAAAAAAAGCAAAAAAGATTTAAGAAAAAACGATTAAGCCACTACAATAACCAGAAGCTCAAAGCTGTTTTTGAAAAATATCCGGTTGAGTTCTCTCCCGTACTATATGAAATTCCGTTTAAATGCTATTTCTCGTTTTACCTTTTTCTGATTCTAAAGTCGCAGGTTAAGTTCATGGACTGGCTTGATTGTCCCGAATATTATCGCCTGGGCATAAGCCAGGACCTTAATATCAATCAGATATTCCGAGAAACCAAAGTATGCAGAAATATAATCAGGCGTGCTTTCAGAGAACTAGTAAAATTTGGTATGATTGAAATTACTGATTATGTCAAGCCGTACCATAAAAGCTGTCGCTCAATTTTAGTGTATAACGATTACTATATACATTCTTACAGTAAAGAAGAAGGGAGAGTTATCTTCAGTACTGATATTAAATTCAATTTTTACAACAAAAAACCTAAAAACAATTAAACATATGAATAAAGAAAACTACCACGTTCAAATTAAACCCGAATTTTTGTTCGACGAATACGAAATATTCGATTCGAATTATAGCACTTGGGTATTTTTATCTTTGAAGATTAAATACAATTACTTTCTTCAGCATGCACCAAATAAAACATTTAAAATTGAAGTTGATGGAATGGCGAATTATTATGCAACTTCACCTGCCACTATATATGAGTCTTTAAAAGAACTTCAGGAAGCAGGGCTGTTAGAAAAAAGAAAGAGCAGATATCGATTACTTGACGAAAATGAATACATGAGAAAATTCAGGAAAGTTGATATTACGGAAGGTAAGAAGTATCCTAAGTTTATGAAAATTTACGATAAAGCTGTTGATGATTTAATATTCGGTATTAAAATGGAAATTGATCCTACTGGAAGTAATAAAAGATTAATTGTTAAATGTTTAAAATTGTATTTTTATCTGATGGCACGGGACAGGCATTGTTTATTGGATAATGAATCAATACTGAAATCCTGTTTAACTCAAACGTCACTTGAAAAAGAACTGGGCATGGACCATAGAGTAATCAAATTACTATTGAATGTTTTAAAAAGCAGAGGGTATATTAAAATAGAGGAAGGGAAAATCTTTACTCTAAATAAAGAAACATACGATCCGGGCAATTACACATTTAAGAAAAATGAAGAAGAATCATACGAACCAGAATATGATGTTCCTTCAGTTATAGAAAAACCGGTTCAAAGTACAGTTGCTCAGGTTGAAGCGAAAACTGTTCCTAATGCTTTCATTGGTTATAGAAAATCCGATGACGGTAAAGTTGTATTCATTATCTTCTATAGTAAAAGGATTAAAGCGATAACAATTAGGCAGTGGTGTAAAGGTGATGGTGTCCGTCCTACTTTTGAGGAATATAATATCGGAAATGAATTATTTGAAATTGGGAAAAGGTCTAAATACTATAACCCTGAAAATTATTGGTTGTATCCAGAGGATATCGAATCTCTTAAAAAAGCAGCCTAAAAGGGTATGGGTCTAGCTTGAAGAGTATGGGACTGAGTTGAATATGATATGGGACTTACTTAAAAATATTAGTCAATATTGTGGGAGTAGCTTAAATATAGTATGGGAGCAGTTTAAAGAAAACGAAGTCCTGAATCGGCTGAACATCAATACAGTTAAAGGTTTAGCCGATTTAGTGTCCCTCCTAATAGATCTTAATAGATATAAAGATAATAGAAAACAATATACGTTTCTAGCGAAACGCTGTTGTTTTAAGATTTTTTTAAGAACTTTCTTTCACTCTGAGTTTAATATTTAAAGTGTCCGCGCATTAATCTTCATCTTTATTTAACTGAATAAAAACAAATTCCTTGAATTAACAGAACTCGATAACGTTTTTGAAAATCGCGGGAGTAGCTTGAAACCTTTAATTAAATACTAGAATTAACAGAACGAATAAACGTTTCCGAAAACCGAGGGAGTGACTTGAAACCTGATATTGTACAAAAAGTAGTAATTAAATCACACCTAATTGTACACCATTTTTCGAGGGTACACATCCGAGGGTGCGCATTTACGCAGTGGGAAGAGCACTTAACCGCGTGGTGCGGTACCCTCGGACTATCACCCTCGGGCAGTCACCCTCGGAACAATTACTCTCGTAACAATTAACTGAAACCAAATGCATATCAAAAAAATTTAAACTCAAAAAAATGACAATCAAAAGTAAAAAAGCCAGATCGAAAAACATATTATATTTTACAGTGGACTTCATCCTTGACCAGGACCAAGGCTACTAACTAAAGTGCCACCTGATAGATTCACCCGAACCTTACGGCACCACAAAAGATTACGTGCTACACGATCTTCAGCTAGACGACATCGCAGACGGCATCACAGCTGACGAAGGTCTGTGGATGAATTTAAGGTACAGACACAAAGAAGACCACACACAAGTGCTGGTGTGTTCAATCGTCTTTCCGCCGGATTGACTATATACTCCTTCACTGTGGGCAGGCTGATGCGAAAGACCTGAATTTCCGCACACGAGCCTGCGACAACGTAAAAGAAATCCTCCAGTTGGTTTTAAACCGTAAAAAGGGGGAGCACTGCGCTACATGTGCTTACAACTTCAAACTGCGACTGTCCGGAAAATGCGGTGAGCTTTACGAGCGGAATAGATGTCTTAGTGCAACTGAGTGATTGAGATATATTATCCGAGGTGTGGAATTACGCAAAGTGATATTTCCGAGGTGCGGAATTACGCGGATTTGTACTCCGGTCCTGCCGGGTGATGCACTGCGTGGTTCAGTACTCGGAGCAATTTCCCTCAATAAAAAAACGAGAACATCTCTGCTCTCAAATCTATTATACCACCGATATTCTTCATTTTATTATTACGAACAACTGATTATCTTATCGAAAATTAATAATCCCATTTTTCAGACATGGGAATATTACGTTCTCACTATAAGTTTTAAAGGTAGCAATTGCAACTGTTCCGCTTAAAAAACTGGGGAGTTTATAAAAGTCACGTGAATGGAGCAATGAGCTGCGCTATAATTAATGGCGCACTTATTGTTTTCATCAAACGTGGCGAGTACCCCAGTACTTTTAAGCGTTGGTGTTACTTTATTTGCGCCATATTTATTTTATACCAAAAAATTATGAGATAATATTAGTAAGTATAAATAAAATTTATAAAACATTATGAAAAAATTAATTTTAATCTTAGTAATTCTTGTATTTTTAGTAAGTGTGGGAAATGCTCAATGGGGATTAGTTGCTGTTCCCTATCAAATAACGGGTTTAACCAAAACAACGTCTAGCAATATATTTGCTGGAACGAATGGATTTGGTTTATATCGTACAACTGATAGTGGTTGGTTTTGGGAACAATGTTCTGGGTTATCAAATTTAACAATATCATCATTAACATCAAACGGAAATTATGTTTATGCTAAAAACTCAAGTGGTCTTTGGTATTCAACGGATCAAGGAGTAACTTGGAGTGATATAACTTTACCAACATATCCAATAAGAAGTTTAGCAGCTAATAGCAGTTACCTATTCGCTGGAACAGATAGTGGGGTTGTAAGATGCGTTGTAACAGGGGGCGGATGGAGTTATATGCGTCCTAATAATTCTCATACTAGTTTTATGAAATTCATAGGTACAAGATTATTTGCTAGTACCATGGTAGGATTATTCTCAACCACAAATAATGGTGTTAATTGGATTAATTCAAATGCAGGATTGCCTATAAGTCAACAATTAGGTTACTATGAAGTAAGATATATGACACCATTAGGTAGTAATATATATGCTACATCGTTTGGAAGAATTTTCAAATCAACCAACACAGGTTTAAGCTGGGATTCAATTCCATCACCCTTTCCATCATATCGTGGACACATGACAGGCTTAATAGTTGTAAATAATGATAATTTATTTGCAGGAGTTGATAATAGTCAGAATTGTTTCAAATCAACTAATGGTGGATTAAACTGGATTACGTTTATTGGACTTCCAAATACTTATGGGTCATATGACATGGTTTCTAGTAATTTGTATATATTATCACAAACTAATTTAGGAGTATATGGAGCTCTGTTACAAACTGTAATTACTAAAATTGAAAAGTCAACTAAAATTAGTGATTATTCATTAAGTCAGAATTATCCAAATCCATTTAACCCAAGTACTACAATTCAGTATCAGATACCTAAAGAACAATTCGTAACTTTAAAAGTTTTTGATATTACCGGAAAGAAAATTGAAACGTTGATAAATGAAAATCAATCACCCGGAAATTATGAAGTGAAATGGAGTGCTTCGAAGTATTCGAGCGGAGTTTACTACTATAGAATTGAAACCAGAAGTTATTCAGATACAAAAAGTATGTTATTGATTAAATAATACAAAATATTCGAAAGTTAAAGCCCTCGGTTTTAAAAAAGAAAAATCAGGTATAATAAAATTAAGAATAAATATTAAACTAAAAACATAACATATGAAAACATTTACAAAAGTAATTTTAGTGTTATCGGTAATATTTAGCAATTCAGTGTTTGCTCAATGGGTTCCAACAAATTTCTCTAGTGGTAGTGCAACAAGTTTTGCGGCAACCAATTCCAACATATATGCTCTACCAGGAACGACTGCTGGTTTCTTCCGTTCAACAGATTACGGTATGAACTGGATACAACTTACTTTTTCAGCAACCATAATAAAGTCTTATAACAATGATATTTATGCAAGCACCTATATGATGGGTGGTTATGGAGGCGGTTTATACCGGTCAACAAACGAGGGTGTTAATTGGTCTTTAATCGGCTTTAATAATCACTCCATTAATGCAGTAGAAGTTACTAGTACTAATATTTTAGTAAATACTGATACAGGATTTTATCGCTCAAGTAATATTGGTGCAAGTTGGACTAAAATTGCTTTAATTGATAATACTATAAGTTCAATTGCTTCAAGCGGTCTAAATATTTATGTAGGTGGTAAAGGTCTTGTTTACCGTTCTACAAACAATGGTGTTAACTGGACTTCATTTAATAACGGGTTACCTACAAATATTAGATTTAATACAATGGTAATTTCAGGATCAAATATCTTTATTTGCGGTTTGGACTCTACTGCAAGCGCTAATGGTGGTGTATTTAAATCAACTGATAACGGTCAGAACTGGATTAATGTCGGATTAAGCGATAAAAATGTTAATGCTTTATTCACTTCCGGTTATAATCTATTTGCCGGAACCAAATTGGGTGGAGTATATTTAAGTACAAATGCAGGTGTGACTTGGCTACAAAAAAATCAAGGTCTAACCAATATTTGGATCACATCCATATTCGTTTTCGGTGATTATATTTTAGCTGGTTGTTGGGAAGGAACACCTGGGGTTTGGAGAAGATTTCTATTAGATATAATTGGAATTCAAAAAATCTCAACTGAAATTCCTGATAAATATTCATTATGTCAAAATTATCCCGACCCATTTAATCCCTCAACGAAAATTAAATATCAAATTACAAAAAACAGTAAAGTATCTTTGAAAGTTTTTGATATCCTCGGTCACGAAATACAAACATTAGTAAACGAAACCCAATCCCCGGGCACTTATGAAGTCAATTGGAACGCAGGAAACTTTTCAAGTGGAGTATATTTCTACAAGCTTCAAGCGGGTAACTTTTCAGATACAAAACGAATGTTACTTATTAAGTAATTTTAAATTTAAAATAAAGGGAGTGTTTACAACTCCCTTTATTATTACTACTGATTAATAAATATTGGGCAAACAAATTTCAGAGGACAGGATTTCATAAAACGTGGTAGCCAGTGGTTGGTGTTTTTAGAGATTTACAATAGCTTTTAATATACACATAGATGGCGGAAGGTTGCACTCTCATTCCAGATTAGAAAAATTCAAATCAAAGCTTTCAAACAATTTATTGATTTCATCAACAGATAAGGTATCAAGTTTATCTTTTTCAGGAGCTATTTTATTATTCCATGTATCATTTATAATTCCAATTACTTGATTGACTTCATCCGGGGAAGAGAATTCAATTTTATCCTTAACTTCAAAATATTTCCGTGTTTGTATTTTTTGAAAATGGTATATATCATCAAATAATTTATTAGGTGAAGCTGGCTCTCCATATTTATTCGAGCAATTTTTAAGATTTTCTTTAGCTTTAATATTTTTAGGGTACTCTTTAATTGCCAGTCTCCAGTATACAAGTGCTACATCTCTGAAATTAAACCCCCAATTTAATGCTCCCAGGTCATTCAGACAATCGGAGCGCGCATCTTTAAATTTCTTAGGTGTTAGGTCATAAGATTTCCTGTAATATTTTTCTGCATTTGGATAATCCCTTAGGTCTTCATAAATTTTTGCCAGTTGGAAAAGGATTTCGTAATCCGGTGGAAATTTTTCTTCTGCCTGCTTCAAAGTCTTTAAAGCTTCATCTTTTTGACCAATCTGTGAATGAGCAATTGATTTCATTATATAAAAAAAACTATTGCCGGGATATTTAATTATAGCTTTTTCTGTTTCTTCGATTACCTTTTTGTAATTTCCACCTATAAGTAGCAAATCTAATTGTGCTAGAATATCCGTTTCTGCTTTTTGAAGTAAGGGGTATAGTTCATGTATATTATTTTTGTGCTTAGACATAAATATTCAGACTTTTTGGTTTGTTTAAAATATAAATATTTTTAATTTGAAAAAGTGTAATAAAACGATTTAATCTGAATCATATTATCCTTACTCTGACAAAATCAGCGACCTCGAAGAAGCCCTATCCGACAACACTGGTATTTTCAAATTCATATTGTCAGGATTTAAAGTAAACGGTAGCGTAATCGTGGATAAAACAGTTGTAAAAAATAAACGGAGACCTGCAATTACTTGCTGTGCATTTTAAAAGCCAGATTGAGGACACAATAGAAAAACTGAAGGAGGCATTTTTAAAATAAGTTGAAAGTCTCGTTTTTAATAACGTTTTTTAATTTCCATCATAATTGATAAAGAAATTAATACTTTACATTTTCTTTGTTAAAAAATTTTTGCAATGATATACATTCAATCTCGTTTTTCTTGCAAATATTAGGTATCCTCGCCCCTGATTTATCAGCTTCTTGAGTTACTACAATTGCATTTCTAATTTTAGCAACTGCAAGAATAAAGGGATCTGCGACCGGTAAACCTTTTAATATATTATTTTTCTTTATCAAATTCCTGTTTTCTTCTATCGTCATCATATTAGCAACTAATTTTAATTCTTTCTCAGTTGGAATTATAAATATTTCTTTGTTACTTTTTACCCATAATTCGATATGTTCTTCAGGGCAATTTTTTTTAATTTCTCTGTAAACCTCTTTTACTGAAATTAGTTCTCCGCTTGATACAAGAGAATTTATTTTTATCCAAAGAGAATGGAAATTATCAGGATAAAAATGTGATAATGCATAAAAAATATTTGTATCAAATAAATACATATTACTGTTTTAAATAACCTTCTAGTTTGCTTAAATATCGTGAATTCATATTTAAATGTTGTCCTAGATCTACGGCAGATATTTTTCCTGTTTTATAGTTGGAATAGGCAATTTTTGTATACCCTTCTCCCAAATATGATAACTTTGTTAAATAATAAGAGCCCCCATCTTTTTCTTTTTTATTCCGTAAATAGTCATTCTTCCATTTTGTTGTATATGATATATACTCAGCATTACTGATTTTCCCATTGTCAAGACAACGTCTTAAAATTACCTCTCTACTTACAGAATATTTTTTGGAAAGATCAGATATAAAAATTTCATTAATATTTTGATTATATAATTCTTTTCTTATTATATCACTTGGAATCAAAAATTCTGCCGCAAATTTATTACATTTTATCTCTATATCTTTTTCCACTCCATACATCATTTCCAAATATTTATCATCGATATCAGATATTCCATTAACCCCAAAAAGTATATGTCCAAGCTCATGAATTAAGGTAAATATCTGTCTGGAAAATGCATTTGAATTATTAATAAAGATAATTGGATAATTCTCATGAAATAAAGAAAAACCTGATATAAATTTATCCTCAAATGAATCCTTAAACGTAAAAATACCTGCATTTTCAATTCTATGTCTCCATCTTTTAAAAGCACCATCAAATTTATTAAATGAAATTTGTTCTTGAACACTTATTCCAATGTAATCCCTAGCGATTTTAGCCAATTTAATTATTGAATCGATTGAAATTGTTTCAATATCTTTAAAAATAGCCTTCGAACTCATCTCTTTTCCTAATAGTGCAATAACAGATTCTTGATATGCTTGTCCTAGACTAATTTTCTGAAACGTATCTGGTGATAATCTTGATAATTCATAATCGGGAAGTCTTCTCATTTTTGTTTTAGGATCATCTAAATGTGGCGGATCGGGAAAAAAGAAAATAGCAAGCGGTACTTTAAAATATTGATATGCTAGTTTTTCTAATGTTGTATAAGATGGCGATTTGGTACCGTTTTCCCATTCAGTAATTTCTGAAGTCGATTTCTTTAATTCTTTTGCTAATGAATCAACAGAGAATCCACATCTACTTCTAGCCCATTCAAGCATTTTAGGATTAACATATGTTTTCATATTTATTTTAACTTTGATTTTTAATACTAGTAAAAATCATTTTTCTGCTGAATAAAATTTAAAACTCGTAAGTTTTGCCTCGTTCAAATCGGGTATCAAATAATAAGTACTATAATTACCCCAGACCTTATATCCAGATTTATTTTCAATTTTTGTCGAAGTATATTTTATTTTTGAAATCTTATTGTATCCTTTTATATTGTTTATTACATCACACATAAATTTAACTAAACTGTATTTATTTTTCTTTGTGATTGAGTTATCAAGTGTCACATATGTATAACTATCTTTTTCGGAATAAGTAAATCTTAAACCGTCTATATATCCAACCTTATTGTTTTCAATATAGCTGTTAGCATTAATTTGATAGTTTACAGGATGATTAATATTCGAAATAATTATAAGAAAAATAATTAAAATTCCGAACATCGTTGATAAAAATATTACTTTCCCTCTAGGAGTTAAAGATTTTTCAAGTGCTTCAGCCTGCTTATGAGAAATATGAAAGCCTTTGAATTTTGATATTCTTAGTGATTTGTAACTACTTACCCTTGGTTTATATGGCCTGTATCTCACTTTAAAGTTTCTTAATTTCGTTTATACAATTGAGAAGTAACTTTTCGTAATTAGCTTTTATCCTACTTCTCAAAGGGTATTGTTTAATGTGTAGTACTGGAAATAAAGGAATTCCGTCTGCAAGGTATTCTCTTCCACATATATCGAGAAATGCTCGGCTTTGTACAGCTTCGTAATAATTATCTCTAACACCATTTTCTTTAGGTTCTGATTTAATCAGGAAGTCATTTTCGGAATTATAAAAGCCGAGTTTTTGGAGCCAGTAATTTACCTGTTGTGATGTAGCTAATATAAATTTAATTTTAAATTCTTTAAGAATTTGTTTTATATTTTCCAATCCTTCTTTTGCTTTATCTTCCGGAATAAAAACAGTTTTTCCTGTTGGAGCTTTTGGCAGGTGATGATTGCATAAATTTGTAATAATAAAATCATCGATATTGTATTTATTATCGGTCAGCCAGTTGATGTAAGTATATAATGCTTCTGCCAGTTCATATTTGGCATGTTCTCTTCTATCACTGGATTTAGGTTTAAAGAAATAGTCTGCGAAAAAAGCATATTCGGCCTGTGTATTACTTGTTTGTAATCTCGGGTCGTGACCGATGACTAACACTTTTGCATCAGGAGAGCGAAAATATGTTTTCGTAATTTTTTCTTCCATCTTTAAATTAATATATAATAATCTTTATCAAGAATTATTTACTTAATTCAATTGCTTTATCTAAAAGATTATAAGCCTTCAAAAGTCTTAAACTATCTCTACCATCTATTAAACAGTATCTTCTTGGATTTGATGGCTGAACAGCAAATGCTCGCAGTGTTTCTCTAACAGCTTGATTTATGTCATGACAATGTTGAACGAAAAATACATCCGCAGGTTCTTTAGTAAGCCTATAAATTTGGTCGTTGTTTTTGCCGAGATGGTTTAAGTCCATTGGGGCAAATCTTGATGGTCCTTTGAATATAAACGAAGCTTTTATCCTTTTTCTGTTTAGTCTAATATGCGTTGAATAATGATCTGAGGTTTCACCACCCCAATCTTTTTGAGTCGTGTCACCTATTATTTCGGCTATACATGATTTGAAAGCAGATTCAGATATTTCTTTCATAATATCGAAATTCTTAGGGTCTTCTATTTCTTCAACTTTTTTGAATTCATCAAAATCTTCAATAAAGTTTTCATAATAATACCTATTCCACCAAATAACTTTATCTACCCAATTTGGATCTTCAGTATGTAACCATGGAGCACCAATAATAAAAGGGTGATATATTAATTTATTTCCCTCTCTTTTATTTAATTCCGCTATTACTGATAAAGTGTCTCCTTTATTTAACTGATAACGCATTGTATCAGATGTTACTCTTTTGGTTGTAAAATGAACTTCAATTTCATAATCATAATTTCCTCTTGGTATTATTTTAGAAACTGTTCTTTCTTCTTTATAAATATTATCGCATGGAGCAAATTCTTCTGTTGAACAAAATAATGTCCCGCATTCGGAAGATAATACCTCAGATAGCGTTTTAATTTTATTTAATTTACAAAACGTAAGAATTACATCTGTGTAAATATGGTCGATTCTAATATCATCGAGTGCATTATTCTCTTTTGGGATTTTATTAATTGCTTCATCGATTATGTTCATCCCAATTTGACCTAATAAAGTTTGAATTTTCCTTCGATTCACCAAACCTGGGTCAATTGTATGAAACAAATTAAGTGAACGTTCTTCTGTTGTTGTATGTTCTTTATACATTTTAATGGTAAAATTATTTAAAATATTCCATTCCTGTCAGAGCGTCAAGAGAATCTATTGATTTTTTTAAATATTTCCAATCATCGCTATCATCCGCAAGAACATTCCAAAGCGTCATTCCGAAAAGACTTCCGATTTCATCTGCGGGTTCTTGATTTAATAGTTCAGGATTTACTTTTTCAATTTTTTAAATATATCAGAGCCTAAATGCTGCGAGTCTATGAAATCTTTATTCATTTCAAGATAATCCATTATTTCGTTAACAATTGCACTATGCATAGGTGAACCTCTAAATTTGCGGAAAAGCAACCAATAATCATTTTTTCCAATAGAATTTTGCAATTTGCCGTCTATATTATATAATGACATATATTTAAGTTATAAAAATTATACAATTATTTACGTCCCTTACTTTTATTACATACTGAACAAAGAAGTTGTGCATTATGTAATTTTGTTGGACCTCCTTTAGCCCAAGGGAAATTATGATCTATTTGTGAATCATCATACGTTAAAAAATTTTTGCAATTTTTATAATTAAACGGCCTTGGACATTTGGGTTTACTTGTTTTCTGAGTTGCCTCAAACCATAGAATATTTTTAACATTAGTAGAGAAATTTCTTTTTTTATCTTTCTTTTTAATGAAAAAACCATCTTTTAATAATGATAAAATGTAATTGTGGCGAATCGTCCGTTGTTTAATATTATCAGTAGAGTGTTTTGTCGAAATTAAATAATCAATATCGCTTTTATCATTATCTCTGATTTTATTATTGTTATTATTATATGGTTTTACATTAACATCGAGTTTATTTAACCGATAAGAAAAGCTTTTTAAAAAATTACCTGCTATTATATTGGCTTTTTTATCAACAGATACATAGTTATCCATTAATAAAGAATACAATACATTGAATAAGGAATAGAAATCAGATTTATTTTTAAATCTCGTAGTATTTATTTCCTCATTCGGAAATATTGATTTTATCCAGTTAATTATTTCGTTGAATCTTTTATTTATAAAGTTTAATTCTTTTGTTTTGAATATTCCTTTATTTATAACATATTCGAGTTTTTCTCTTTTATTCGTAATTTTCTCCTCATATATAGAAGTGCATAATTCTAAAATAAATTCATGAAGAATATATCTATCTATATCTCTTTTGGATACTATCTTCCATTTATTGTGGAACAATTTCTTATATTTCCTTTCTAATTTCAAACCAAGATCGAAGAAATGACCGGAATTCTTTGCATGCCTAATTTCATTTTTCTTCAAAGGAGAACCTGTTGAATTGATTCTTACAAATACCTCCATTGCAGCAACATTATTGCCAAAGAAATCTTCCAAATCTCCCGAATATTCTATGACAGGAATTTCATAGCCCCAGAATTTTTCTAACAATTGAGAATATACTTCATTTATTTTTTTATTTTGTAAATCCTTGTACTCTAATATATCGAGTTTGTTGGTATTTGGATTTTTGAAACTAACCTTCAATTTACCTTCATCCTTTAATATCTTCTTTTCAATAAAATGTAATATTGTTTCGATTCTTTGTTTTCCATCTAAAACATCATATATATCCTTTTTCTTTTTTTTATCAAACCTTACATGAAATATTAACGCAGGAACCGGTATCCCGTTAAATAAAGATGAAAGTAGAAGTTCTCTTTGTTTTGTGCGCCAGACGGGTCTTCTTTGATAAGGTGGATCCAGATTTATTTGTCCATTAGAAAATTTATCTCTTAAATCTGATATCTTTAATTTTGTAGTATTCATTTTGCTAATAAATATTATTATTAAGAAAATTATTCATTAACGAATTAAATAGATTTTCAAGTTCTTTCAAGTTTTCTTGCATTTTGGATTTTGTTTTCTCGACTTGCTCAACGATTTGAGCGAATTTAATTTGTAAGTTTTTAATCGGAAAGAAAAATATCAACCTTTGTATTTGTTCAGAATTTAAATGAGGTTGTCCTGCTCTTCTCGATAATGGCAACAAAACTGATTTACAATATGGCAAATTAATTAAATAATTGTAAAAAACAGAATAAGGATAATCAATATCAACGATCAAATCATAACCGGCATATGAACCAGAATATTTATCATTAATTATTGCACAATCACCTGAATTAACACCACTCCTTACAATAATTAAATTATTTTTTGTAATTTTACATTTAGCAATTTTATATGCTTCTTCTTCCGTAATAAATTTTAATTCATTTTCTACTACTGTTCCTCCTTTTATATTAGTAGCGCGAATAAAAGGAATACCAATTTCGGAATACACAGGCGGACTTCCAGTCCCATATCTGATTGATTTAATTATTTCACCAAATAATTTAATTTTCCATCCTTTATCATTTTTTACAGGATCGCCGAACATATCATAGAATACGGATTTTAAATAATCATCGAGAAGTTGGATTGATTGTTTTCTTTTTCGTCTAAGAACATCTACTTTGTCGAGCAAATCCGCAATTCTTTTTTGTTCAAATAAAGTTGGTAATGGAAAAATAATTTTATCAAGAAAAGATTTTGTAATCCCCCCAACAGTTGCGCCTCTAAAATCCAATAAAATCTGTTTATGACCTTTTGAACTTTTTAGATACCAATAAACATATTTTGAACATCCTTTATTTTCATCAATCTTTAATCTAAAAACATGCTCATTAATCGAAGCGACTTCATAAGGAAAATTTTTGTCAAGATAACTTACTTTTCCTGTAGTAGCTCCATCCTTAACGACTAAAATATCTTTTTGTTCAATCACACCTGAATTCAGATTTTTAAAGAATACTGAATCAACAAATTTCATTTTAGATATATTAATGCCGCCTGAATCCATTAAATGTTCAGCTCCTAAACTTGGTATAGTACCTGTATTATTTTTTATTCCTCCTTTAGGTCTAGACCCCGATTCTATTTTTAATACAATGTCTTTTAATTTTGTTTGAATCAAATTATCCTAATCTTATATTTTGAAACATTTTATGAAGTTAAAGTCACTACGTATTCAAAGAGTTAATAATAAATATTACATTTTATTGATTATCATTGTTACTTATAAGTGAATTTGAATTATAATTCGCATATGATATAAAATAATAAAAACAAATATTATTTGCTTTTATCTTCGCCTTTTATATTTTCATTATTTTTGTTGTTTAATAATCTCAAATTATTTACATAAGCATCGACATAATTTGATATAATTTTTCCAAATTCCGTATATTGGGTCATTTTTGCAGATAACTGTTCATAAAAATACTTCACATTATTTGTTTTATCACTAAAATCATTTGTAAACTTGATTAAATTTGTAATATAATTAGCAATTGATATTTCTTTCTTTTCTTCTTCTTTTATAACTATTTCATCTAACTTATCTATTGCTTTATTCAGTGCAATTTTAATCTCACCAGTAAGTTTTACAATTTCTTCATAATTTCCTCTATCGATTGATTTATTGTGAGCAACTTTATTTCTTAATTCGTATAATTTTTCCCATTTTACTTCAAGTTTATCTATATTAAAATATTTTGAAAAATACTTATCCCAATTAGACTTTGGGATTAGTTCTTTAATAACTTTTAATTCTAAATCGGTAATTTTTTTTGCGTTTTCAATTTTCTTATAGATTTCTTCAATATTTGAGTTGTAATAGATATTAAATAAAAATTTATTGAGATCTATAAAATCAACTTTAAATAAACCTTCCTGAATAATTTTATCATCTTCTTTATCTCTTGCTGAATTTCTCTTAATAACATTTTCCAACTCTTTTGGCAATGCTTTTGATAACCAATTTTTACCTATTTTTATTAGCATAAATTTATAAATCAATTTTCTCATTAAGTTTTCAATTTCGTTTATAAAGGGATACGATATTCTTGAAAAATAATAAGATGTATCATCCCATAAAATTGTCACATAAAATCCAAATTTAGATTCTTTAAGCATTTTCGTTAGTGCTCTTTTTAAATCGATTAGATTGTTTATTTCGATATTAATTTTATTAAGATTATTGGATTTGCTATTTATTAATTTCGTCAAAGATTGCCTCTCAATTGTTAATAAAAAATATCTTTCTTTTTTTTCGGGATCATTAATTAATTCAGTTTTTAATTTATAGGAAACTTCAAATTTTTTATAATTAATTATTTTTTCTGCTACCCTAAATTCTGAATTAGAATTCAGAAATGATTTAAATGTTTTTAAAGAATTGCAACTTTGATTTTCATCTTTAATTATTAGATATTCAATTTTCATAAAAACAAAATAAAATTATAAAATATTTTTAAGATTTTTCAATTCGTTTCGTATTTCCTGTTCGAGATTATTAATTTTGTTAAGAATATTTTCCGGTTTTTCGTAATTTACATTTTCATAAACGATTTCTTTGTAACGGTTGATGCTAAGGTCATAATTGTTTTCGATGATTTCTTTCACCGGTACGAAAAAGGATTTAGATTTTCGGTCGTTAATATTTTTATCTGACGAATTTGATTTTTTGGTTGGTGCATCAGCAACCATCTGATAATTATAACCATCATCCCCCCTGACCCCCCTTCGAAGGGGGGAAGAGCGTAGATTCCATTTTTCGATGATATCGGGAATGTCGTTGTCGGAAATTTTGTCTCTTTTGTCGTCGAGGGAAAAACCGTCGGCAGTCATATCGTAAAACCAGACATTATCTGTTTTTCCGCCCTTCTGGAAAATCAATACTGCCGTGGAAACACCTGCATAAGGTTTAAATACACCCGAAGGCATTGAAATGACACCTTCGAGTTTACATTTTTCAAGTAATATTTTTCGAACGGATTTATGTGCATTACTTGAGCCGAAAAGAACTCCATCAGGTAAAATCACACCTGCACGACCTCCTATGACGAGCATATCGTAAATAAGTTCAACAAAAAGCAATTCGGTTTTTGTTGTTTGAGTTTTAAAGCGTTCGTTGATATCGCTTTTATCAATACTTCCCTTAAAAGGCGGATTTGCGATTATGACATCGTATAATTCTTTTTCTTTGAATGCTTTTGTGAGAGTATCGGAATACTTGAAATTCGGATTATCGATGCCATGAAGCATAAGATTCATAGCTCCGATACGGGTCATAGTAGTATCAAAATCATATCCTGTAATTGCTGTGCTTTTCAAAAAATTAATTAGTTTTTTATCAGTGATTTTATCACCAATAAGATGATGTGCTTTGCCCTCTTCATCATATTCGAGAATATCCGGACTCGTATTAGATTCAAGAATATATTCATAAGCATTAACAAGAAACCCACCTGTACCGGCGGCAGGGTCACAGATTCGTTCGCCGATTTTAGGATTAACAAGCTTAACCATCATCCTAATAATATGTCGCGGAGTTCTGAACTGACCGTTTTTCCCTGCGGTTGTGAGATTCATCAATAAATATTCATACAAATCACCCTGTACGTCTGCATTTTGCTGTGATATATGCATATCGTCAATAATTTTAACTGCTTCCTGGAGCAATGAAGCTTTCGGAATAATAAAAACTGCATCCTGCATATGCTGTGTGAATGAGCTTGTTTCACTTCCGAGAGAACGGAGGAAACGGAAAACCACATCACGAACGTGTTTAAGCATTTCTTCACCCGGAAGCTGAGACCAATAGGACCAGCGGCATTCTTTTGTTTCTTTTAATGTGAGGTCACCGACTTTTTTATCGAAAAGGGATTTAAAATCAACTTTTCTTTTTTCAGCAGTTTTTTTATTAGCATTATCTTTATCCTCAAGACGTTTCAGGAATATGAGATAAGACATTTGTTCAATAGCAGTAAGCGGGTTAGCAATTCCACCCGACCAGAATTTATCCCAGAGAGAATCTATTTTGGATTTTAAAGTTGTGTCAGTGAGCATTGAAATTTATAAATTATTATTAATAAACCTTAATTGTTTTTTCAGTTCTTTTATTTTATCCGGATAATGGCGATTACTATAATGCCACACTCTATATATTTTCAAATTAGATAATTTTTTATTAATATTAAATTTTGTATTTAAAGATAATAAATTATTATTATTGAGATGCAATGCATCTAAACCTATCATCAAATCATCAAATACTGCTTTTCCGAAACAAATAATACATTTTGTCGATTTTAAAATTTTAATTTGTTTAAATAAATTTTCTGTAGATTTTTCTATTTTAGATAATTTCTTATTTTTCATTTTAGACGAGTCGCTTTGAAAATCCTTATAAAAATCTGTCATATAAGCACCCTTTAATTTTATTAATTTTGAATTTTGAAAAAATTCTTCTAATTGTTTATCGCCTTTGTGATTTTTAGAATGAAAATTTCCAAATTCTTTATAGATTGGAGAATTTTTTCCAGAACGATTAAGTCCTAAAAACAATACTTTCCCATGTAATTCTTTCCTTTTTTTATTAAATATTTTTAAATCATTTATTTCTTTTTTATTCCAAATTGCCCAGCTACCGGTTTTAAATTTTTTTAATTGCACATATTGTTCATTCGATACCATTATATTAGATTTAATTGCTATAAAATAAATTTATAAAAGAGATTTTTTATTTTTCGGAACATTTAAACTGACTTATTTAAAAATAAGAATATGTATTTGATCTATAATCGAAATCGAATGAGCATTTCCACCCGACCAGAATTTATCCCAGAGAGAATCTATTTTGGATTTTAATGTTGTGTCAGTGAGCATTTTTTATTAAATAATAAAGATATAAAATTATTAACATAAAATTTACATATTATCAATCTCAAATTAATATTTATTCTAATTTCCTATTAAATCTTCATCCTGAAAATCAAAATATTTTCCTTCTCTTATTAATATCTTTCTATAAGCATAAAAACAAGTATCTAATATATATGATGTTTTAATATTTTGTTTTGCAACATTCTTTATTAACTGAATACTTTTTATCGTTCCAAAATTTGCTAAACAATTTATAAATCTATTCAAAGAGAATCTTTCGAGAAGTTCAGAATAATTATCATAAATATCTAATAACCAAATTTCTTCACTTGTAGTACCAATTTTACTCAATGTTCTTAAAGGTCTTTCTAATTTTATTTTATTTTTTTCTTCATTTTGCTTACATAATTCTAAATAAGACATGATTATATCTTTAACTTCTTCAATAAAAAAATAATCATTTATTTTTTCAATAAATTCTAAAAATTGATTCCAAAGAAAATCATTATCATTATCTTCTTTAATTTTATTAAAAATATCAGAAATCAATTTGTTTCTAAAATTATACGAAAAATCTGGAACTATTTTTAATAAATATAATAAATCATATCCAAATAACAATAATTTATTTTCAATATAAAGCTTATTTATCATATTTATTGCTATACCTTCTTGCCCGAACATACAAAATAAATTTGCAAAATCTAAATAAATATATATATGATTAAGATTATAATCTACTTTTTTTTCAAAATTATCGAATAATTTTTTGATAATAGGAAGGGAATCCGATGATCTAAATTTCTTAAAAATATTCAATAAGATTCTTATATTTTCCCCATGGATTAATTTTGGTAAATCAGCATCAGATACTAAATTATAAAATAATCGATTTTCTTCAGCCGCTTCTAACGCAGCCCTTTGTTCCCTAGGTTCAGGTGAATTTAATAATTTAGATATTAATTCTTTTGTTTCAACATTATTAAATCTTCCAAGACTTTTTATTGCATAAAATTTGACAAAATCATTCTCATTTTTGGATAAACGGACAAAATAATCTAAAGGAACAAATCCTTTTGATTGATATAATGCTTTAATACATCCTTCTTTAATATTTGCAACATTAGTATCCGAAAGAATTGCAAAATATATTTTATCAATAGCGTTTGAAGAAGTGTATGAAGATAATATATCTACAGTATTTAGATTTGGTGGCATTGAATATTTCTCTATTATATTAAAAGAATCTATAAAATTATCAATCGCTTTTTCGTAAGAATAATTACACAAAATTTCTTTAATATGACCTCGTTTAAATCCAAAATCTTGTTCATTTTCTAAAGTTGATAAATATATTTTAACTAAAGCCTCAATAATTGTTTCAGTAATTCTTTTTTCCCTTATTAATTTTTTAAAAATATTAATGCAAATATCCGCAGTAAACATATCAGGTTTTTTTTGCCATAAATCTAATATTAAAAGAAATTCATTTTCTCCATAATGGGAAAGAGCTATCATTACACTTGAAGAGGAACTAGAACCAAGTCTATCGGGTCTTTCGTCCCAATTTATATTTTCATATATTAACTTTTTAGTTTTATTAGAATTAATTTCTGCCATTTCTTCAAGTGAAAACATTTTTACATCAACAAATTTACTTTCATTAAATAACTTTAATAAAATAGAATATTTATTAATACATTTTATTTTTTTTAGAAAGGATAAAGCTTGCTCTCTCACACCTATAATTTGAGAATTAGTCTTTAACACTAATCTATCTATAATACTTAGCGTATAATTATTATCGATTTTATTTGATTCAACTGCAAAAGCGGTTGATAATTCATAATTATCCATAAATAATTTTAATATATTTGTTGAATTTTCAAAAAAAACAGCTGAACCAACAATTATATTAAGCCATCTTACATCATTTTTTATTGTTAATAAATAATTGTTATCGGTACTAAGTTTTTTATACAATCCTAATGAAGCATAAAAATTTAAGAATATGCGATGCCAAAAGTTTATATTATTACTAGAAAAATTAATAATATTTGTTGAACATAAGCATTCAATGATGTTATTTTTATCAAAACCAATAGGAATATCTCTATTATTTTCTAATATTTTTATATTTTCAATTAATTTTTTATCATAATCATAAATACATATTTCATCTTTTTCAGAGTCATACATACTAAGCGCTAAATCAGATAACAAAAAATCAATTGAATCCCATGTAATATCTATTGATAACTTATTAAACTTATTATTTTCCCAATCTTTAATTTTATCAACCAAGCGTTTTGTAATTTTAGTTAAAGTATCAGGTACAAAACCATCTTTATCAAAAATATAAATCATTAATAGTAAAATCAAAAAATTACTTGATTCATTTATTAATCCTTTTTGTTGGATATCCGAAATGAATTTAAAATAAGAATTTCCAAGATATTCCTTCGCAATAATTTCTATTTTTTCTGAATTAAGTTTTAATAACTCTAATATATCAAGAGGTTTGATATTTAAAATACGATTATATCTCGTAGTAAGAATAAATTTTAAATTATCATATTTTAATAGATCATTAATATCAATATCTAAACTATGGAGATGTTTTTTGTTAACTTCATCATACCCATCTAACAAAATGATAAATTTATTTTTTATTAATATTTCATGAATATCTTCAATTGGATATTTGTAATAATTATTTTGCAATTCTCTTTTAATTAATGTATATAATGTATGCTCATCTGATATACTCCTTAATGTTATAAAGATTGGTATTGATGTATTAATTAATTTCAGGCAATCTTCCGCATTTTTATAAAATAGATATTTCAATAATATCGTTTTCCCTATTCCAGATTCACCCACTATTAATTTAATACGATTATTAAAATTATTAATTAATTCATCATAAGTATATTCTTTATTATTAATAAATGGATCCGATGATTCAAAATATATTTTAAATGAATGAATTAAGGTAGGATCAAATTGCTTTAAATTAAAGTCTGTAAATAAATTATTGTGGTTTGAATAATGCCATTGATTATCTTCAATAATTCTATTTAAATAAGTATTAAAATCCGATAATTCAAGTTTTCTTTTTTCTTTTTCAGATTCGATGATTTGTTTTTCTTTTTTACTTAACGCAATATTAAAATCAATTTCTTGATAGATTTCATCAAATCTTTTTAATTTTTGATGTTGTTTTCCGAAAATCTTAAAAAATTCATCGAATTTTTTATCTAATTCTTTTAAATCATCAGCAATAAAAATCGGGTGATTCACATCGTAAGCTTTTATAGTTATTCCATTTGTAATCAATAACAAATTTGTTTTTACTCCTATAGCATAAGATTTTAATTGATCTAAATATTCATCTATGTTTTCATCTGAATTTTTACTATCTACAATAAATTTAGGATTTGATATATCACCTTCAAGACATATAACATAATCGGGTTTTTGGTTTAATGTTTTTGTAGTTGTTGCTTTACTTCTACCTGAATAAATATCTTTAACCGGATAATATTTCTCCGGAATTACATCTTTATTTTTATATCCTAAAAATTCAATCAAAAGAGGTATAACGAAATTTTGGCTAACTTCAGATTCGTTTCTGTACTGTATTTTACCAAATGTATTAAATATCTTTCCCAAAAATTATAATATTTTATATTATATTTATTATATTTAAACTAACTATATATTAAACATAATGTTACGAAATAAATAATAAAAAAATTACTGAGTAATTATGTTATATTCATGTAAAAAATTGTTATAACCGTTCTTATATAAAAATATTCTGTCATAAATTTCACCATAATTAGTTACATTAACTATATCCAAATTATGATTATAATAATATGGCCAACTTTTAATACCAAAAGTCCGAAACATGTTTGAAAAGAATGGAAAAGAAAAGGGACCATAAAAATTGTTAACATTAATATCTTGAATAATATAAGAGATTATTTTTATAATATTTGTATCATTTAATTCTAAGAAATTTCTCAATAAACGATTCAAATGAGAATCTTGAAAAGAATAACCAATAATAACAATTTCTTGGCTTTCAAAAATATCTATTGCGAGTTTTTGATAATATGCTGAAAACGGATTCTCATCAAAGGTTGATTCTTTTAATTGACCTGTTACTATTGAAGTATTAAAAACATAAGAATAATTTGAATTTAAAAGAAATTGAGTTTCATCAAGTGTTATTGTAAATAAATTATTAAATCTAATATTATTAGCTTCATTAAGATTTGAAATATTTCTTAAGCCCCGCCCATCTATGATAAATCTTATGTGCCCATGTGGAAAACTAATAGTATTTGAAGCATCAAAAAAACTTCTTGTCGAAAATCTTTCATTTATAAATCCATTCTCAATATTTAAGGATTGAATTGATTCGTTCAAGATATCATCATAGTTTAATGTAATTATAGATAATTCATCATTTTTGGTCATACATTGAATAAAATCTCTCTGAAGTCGTAATAGTTCATCATAATCATGAACGTGATGTCTATTTGAAGTCTGCAAACCTAGAATACATTCTGAAATTAATTGGCGTGATAAAAAAGGAATTATTCCCCATTCTTGATAATCACAATAATTCGGTGCTCCATAATATCGAAATATATTATGAATAGTTTTATTGTCACCATTATCAAAGTTATATGAACAGATTTTATCTATAATTTCAATAATTTGTTCAAAATTTTGATTATCGTTAATATTGCATATATCTAAAAGCATATTTAGAATATTTGTTTCATTTAGCTGTAATCTATTAGCTGCAATTCTATTATTATATCTTTGTATAATTTCTCTCCAAGCTCGCCTGTTTAAAACAACTTTTGTCAAAAAATTAGTTGTTAATGATGGGCGAAAATAAGGTACACTTGCGCCAGCTCCAAATAATAGAATTCTTTTCATGATTAAAATTTATTTTTTTTAATAAGTTTATTTTAATGATATTTCATTGATTAATTCAATTATTTCTTTAATTTCTTCCTCCATAAAAAATCTATCTACTGCTGAGTCGCCGAAGTTTGTAAATGGTTCATCATAAAGGTCGGCTTCTTCGAGTTTACGACGTTCGATAAATACGGATTGAACTGCCCGTAAAAATCTTGACTGATCGGCGTTATAGTTGTGACTTAAAATAAATGCATCGAAAGATTTTTTGACTATATCATAATACGACGGAAGATTTTCGAGCTTTAAAACATGTTTAACAAAATCTATGAAACTACCGGGTTTAACACCGAAGGCTTTAAGCATATTTTCTTCATCAAGAGATATTTCATCGCTGTTAAATTCGGTTATGAGTGTTTCTTCGAGTTTAATCAAGTCTTCCACACTTACATCAATTCCCATTTTGAGTTTATTTAAGACAGGGTGCTCTTCGGCAAGTTTGAGAATTCTTTCTTCAACACGTTTTTTGTATTCTTCAACATAGATTTTCTTAGAATCTTTACGCAATACAACCCAATTTCGCTGTTCGATTATATCAGCAAGGTCGAGTTCGATTAAAATTGATGGCTTTTCACGTTTATATTTCATTAGAGGAGCAAGGCGGACTTTTGCATCATCGATTTTAGAGAGAGATAAATCATTTTCGAAACTTCCGGTTAGAATATCATTTATAAGCACAAGCTCATTTTTTACTGCGTCTATAGTCGTCGGGAGCAATGAGATATCTTCTTTTATGGATTCGAGCAGATTTTTGATTCGGGAATCAATAATGTCTCGGGAGTCCTTCCAAAGAGCGGAAGAGACTCCACGAGACGATAAATCTTCAAGATAATATAAACCGAACTTTTCCATTTTGCTTATGAAACTTACAATTGCGGGATTGGTGCCGGGAACAAATCGCAAAAGAGGAGACAATTTCATTCGCAAAAAACGAAATTTATCAACATTAATGAACGTCCAATAATCATCATTCCAGACATCCCTGACCTCTTTCAGATTTCTTTTTACCGTATAAGAATCAAGAGGAATTTCCGATATTAAATTTCTTAATTCGGAAATTATTCTTTGAGAATCAAGATTAGCAAGATTACTTTTGAAATATTCAAGTTTCTTTAAACGCGTATTGAAGATTGTAACAAGAATCGGAGTTTGTTTTATTAAATCATCATCTTTAGACATCATTCCGAAATGTTCGAAATTTTCCCAATAGTCAACGATAAGAAAATCATCTTTATGTCTTCCAGGAAGCCAATCGAATTTTTCACAAGAACTGTGATGACGTGTGCCCCTGCCGAGCATTTGCCAGAATTTTATCTGAGAGCCGATGGGTTTCCAAAAAGCAAGATTCATAACTTCGGGAAAATCAAAACCGGTATCAAGCATATCGACTGAAACAGCTATACGGGGATATTCTTCTTTAATAAATTCCTTGAGAGTATCTTTTGCACGTTCCATTTTGGAATCTATTACCTGAATAAGATTACCACCATATTCAGGATACATATTATCAAATTGTTCTTTTAATCTTAATGCGTGTTTATGAGTGACGGCAAATATTATGGATTTAGCAGGAAGCTGACCTGTTGAATCTTTATAGCAAACATCCATGAACTCTTCCCACTGGCGGCGAACTGTATCTAAGTTGGTAACTTTTTTTTCGAGGTCCGTGCCTTCGAAATTGATATCTTCCGGGTCGAAGCCTTTTTCTACAAGAGCTATTTTTTCATCATCGGTAAGCTGGTCGAACTTGATTCCTTTTCGCTGGAATTTTGTACGGGCAGAATAAACATTATAATCTGCAAGATAATCTTCTTTTACGGCTGTATCATATTCATAAAGGAAAGTAGGGGACATACCATCGCACTCGAAAAATTTAAATGTATCACGTTCAATAAAATGTGCGGGCGTTGCAGTTAAGCCGATTTGAACAGCATCGAAATAAGCAAGTACATCGGTGAATTTATTATAAATCGAGCGATGGCATTCATCGGAAATTATCAAATCAAAATCAGCGGGAGTAAATTTTGAATAGCAAATATCGAGAGTTTGAATAGTCGAGACGAATAAACGAGCATTCTTATTTATATAATAAGTACGGATTCTTGTATTGGATTCATTCGGAAGATGAATTTTAAAACCTTTCGATAATGCCTGGTCGACAAGTGTATCCCTATCAGCAAGGAAAAGAATTTTTTGTGCCTGACGGGCACGGATGAATACATCGATTAGAGCCATTATAGTTCGGGTTTTTCCCGTTCCCGTAGCCATGACAAGAAGAGCTTTACGTTTATTTTTCCTCTCGATTGTATCAGAAATACGGCGAACGGCTTCAACCTGATAAGGGCGGTTAATTATGGTTTCGTTAATATTAATCTGATTGAGAGAGATTTTATTTTGTTTAAGAAATAACAAACGTTCGAGATTATCGCGGGAAAAAAATCCGGCAACGTGCCGCTCGGCATATCTTTCGCTATCCCAAAAGAAAATATCTTCACCATTTGCAAGAAAAGCATAAGGACGGAATGATTGTTTGGCTGCTATTTCTTTAATATATTTCTCGACTTGTTTTAATCCTTCTCTTGGGTCACGGGAAGTGCGTTTGGCTTCGACTACGGCAAGGACTTCACCATTTTCACGAAAGAGGCAATAATCCGTGAAGCCGTTGACGATAGTGTTATCATAATTTAGAACGGGAATTTCTGTGTTTACCTGCGTATGGTCATATAAATTCCATCCGGCAGCTTTTAGCTGAGGGTCTATCAGGGTATTGCGAGTCTGCTGTTCACTAACCCGGTCAGGCATTTGTTTAGATAATTATAATAGAAATTAATTATTCAGAAGAAAATCTATAATACTAAATCCCTAAAACTATTGCTAATATAATAATAAATAATTGTTAAAAAATTACCAATAATAGTAACTAAAAATACCATTTTAATTTATGATATCTATTATAATTGATTTATTTTAATTTCAAAAGACGGCTTTATGTTATTATTAAGTTTTATTAATCACTCGAATATCTTTAATTTTTATTATACTTTTGAACTAAAGGTTTAATTATTACAAATTGTATTACAGAAGAAAAATATTATTGAATTTAGTAAATAAATTCAGCAGGGAGCTAAATCGTACAAAATTTTATAAACTACTTTTTCTTCTTTCGCAAAAGCAAGATGTCCCATCCTATAATTTTGTTCCTTACCAATATGGATGTTATTCTTTTCTTGCGGAAAAAGATTTAAGTGTATTAAAGAAATTTGAATATCTTGAAAATTCTAATAAAATAAAAATAAAAAACTTTCCTACAGAAGCAATTGTATCTGAAGACTCTGTCTCATCTATAGAGTTTGTTTTAAAAAAGTATGGGAATTTAACATCTAAAGATTTAATAGGCTTTGTTTATAACAATTATCCATATTATGCTAAAAAAAGTCATATTAGAGATAAATTTCTTTCTAAAACAATTTTAAATAAATTTAATGATGATATCTGTAAAGCAATATATTCTATCGGTTACGAGGGTAAAGACATAGATGAATATTTGAATACTTTAATTAGTCATAATATTACTTTACTATGTGATGTACGTAAAAATCCAATTAGTATGAAGTTCGGATTTTCAAAAAATCAACTTAAAAGTTATTGTGAAAAACTTGATATAAAATATTTACATTTTCCACAATTTGGTATAGATTCTGTAAAAAGGAAAAAATTAGAAACTGATGATGATTATGCTAAATTATTTACTTATTATAGAAATCGAGTGCTTCCTTTATGTACTGAACACATAGAAAATTTAGTTGAATTAATATCCACGCATCGAAAGATCGCATTTACTTGCTTTGAAGCTGATTCAAATATGTGTCATCGTTCGTATTTATTAGATTATATATTTAAATCTAAAAACTTGGGATACAAATTAATACATTTATGAATCGTGAGAAAATATTACTTACTGTTTTGACCTACCCACAACCTTCCGTTACATATGAAGAGAATTTTTGTACAGCCGGATTTCGGGAAGACGGTTCATTGATTCGTATATACCCTGTTGCATTTAGCAGGTACAATGACTTACATAAATATACATATATCGAGTTATCTATTAAAAAAAGAAGAAAAGGAGATTTCAGACCGGAAAGTTTTTCGCCTACTGATTTTAATCTTAAAGATATGAAAGTCCTTAATAAAATTAGTACTGAAAATGGCTGGAGTGAAAGAAAGAATTTATGTTTAAAAAATGTATATAATGATTTTGATAAATTAATATCAGATTCGAAAGGGCCTAAAAATATTTCATTGGCAGTTTTTAAACCAAAAGAAATATTAGATTTTGGCATTAAAGAGATATCAAGTGATTGGAAATCTTCCTGGTTAGCGAAAATGGATCAATTAAAATTATTTGATGATGGTAAAAATAAAATCAGATTAGAAAAGATACCATATGAATTTAAATATCATTTTACAGATATAAACAATAAAATTCATAAACTTCAGATACTTGATTGGGAAATTGGCACACTTTATAGAAATTGTGTTAAAGCAGAAAATGGAAATAAGGAAGAAGCATTAAAAAAAGTAAAAGAAAAATATTTTGAAGATTTTACTAAACGAGATATATACTTTTTTCTCGGTACAACTTTAGAATGGCATATACGAAGGGCAAGAAATCCATTTGTTATAATTGGTATATTTTATCCACCAAAAACTTCACAGACTACAAATTATTCTTTATTTTAAATTAATTGAATTTTTATATATAAATTAGATTCGACAGCACGAATATAATGTGCTGTTGTTGAAATAAATATTTTAAAAGTTTTATGATTATTGAAAAAATTAGTCAATCGATACCGATTAATTTTTAAATAACTCTCTCGCCCCAACCTCTCAAAGAATAAACCTCTTTCAATTCCCAGCCCAAATTTAACCCGATAATTTTCTAACTCTGCTTTCGAAAAGCTTCCAACTTTGGTTTAAAGATGTGGCATATCCTCAGCAATATTCATTGTCTATATTTAAATTCCACCAAGTGTCTGTCTAATAGGATCAAAAAACAGAGACTATACCAATAATTCAATATAGTCTCTTAAAATAAGGATTTTCAATTCTTCCAAATCTCCATTTTATCCAGTGCAACATTATAAGCTCGTGCTTTGATTTGATATCCATCACCAAACCAAATTGTATTTAATCTTTTATCTCTATTTTGTTTCGTTACTTTATGATCAACATACTCAGTTACACCATTGTAGGCTGACCAGAGAGTTCCTGCAACACCTTTTTCCGTATTACCTACACCTTGTTCAAAGAAATATTTTGACCAATCACGATTTTTGTTAGCGGTTTCAAGGGCATATTCATCTTCCAGATTTTTAGGGTCAGGGAATACTTGATAGAGATAGTCATCGATAGTCTTATTAGATAATTCGACTTTGGCCATTCTCTGAAAAGATTTTTCTATTTCAGAATATTTGTTGTCAATCAAACCAAGCAGTTTCGGAATATCTTTCAACCTTTCCTTAATATCTTTTTGATGCCAAACTGTATAGCTGAAACCGTTATTTAAAGCCATCGTTAAAGTGTTGTTACAAACCACTCTGACAGGTGTAAATTTTACCTGCACACCACTTGAAGCATCATGTGAATTCGAAAGCAGAAGATATTTATCTACAATATCATCTCCTATAATTCGCATTTGTTCAGGTAATTTAGCAAGAATCCATATTACTTTTCCATTAAGCAAAGCTCCGGCTGTATGGTATACCGCTTTCTTTTCACCGACAATCGAATCGAAGAACTCAAATGCTTCTTCATTTTGAAGAACTGTGTAATTTTTTCCGACTACACCCAGTATAACCGGTTTACCTGCACTATCTAACCTGATTGTTGAGAAAGTATCCTTTACAATTGAACTATCTTTTAAGTACAATTGCTGTTTTTCAACTTTCCAATTTAGGTTCGCGGCTTTAATCGCTTCGGACGATGTTGCAGGACCATCCAACTTAGTACCTAAATTGTGCCAGGGTACTTCCCCAAAATACATCATTGAAGCTTTTCCATTTTCTATTAATATCTCATGAGACATGTTTTTTATTTTAATTTATGAAAAATTATTAATTTAATACATATAATTTAATTATTAGTAACTTTTGCCCGTACATCGGTATCTTTAGCTTTTGTTAATAGTCTCAGAAACTAAGTTTAATATTTTTAATGCGGTTAATTGAAATTGACGGTTTTTTTTACTCATTTTTTATTCCGTGCGTTTTTTTTGCGATTAATAGGATTAAGGAGACTTTTACGTCTCCTCATCCAAATATTCAAGACCTGCACTTCTGAATGAAAAGTGCAACTCCGATTTTATTTTCATCGATTACTTCGCCAAGTTCAGCTTTTATCTTTAGGGCCTCACGCATAGACTGGAGCATCATTTTGTATTCTTCGCTTAACTTGTCTTCATCAGAGTGTTGTCCAGATGAACCATTAGATACAATTTCAACCTGATAATCCGTTGTAGATTTTTTTCCATTCACACTGACTTTTTTCGTAACCAAAATTTCAGAAAATTTCTTGAGTTTATTCGCAGTTATAAAATCCACCACAGATTCAACTGGAAAGAAACTATACTCAATACCTTCTACTTCAACCGTGTATCTAAACCATTGGCCTACTGTACTTTTGCCTGTTTGATATTCGCTTTGGAGCAATTTGATTTTTGTCGGAACGTTGTAAGCAAGCTCCAGTTTTGGCTTATTGCCATTGTTACTACTCATTTTTGAATAACCTCCTTTCAATTAAGTTTGTAATAGAATTTAGATTCCTGACTCACGACATCAACACCATCCGGAACATCACCCGTAAGTTTAATCTGTTCTTTGATTTTCTTCAAATCAGGTTCTTGTGTCTCAGGTATTTTCCGAATTAAACCGGCATCAGCTTTTTCGTAAAAGAGTTCTGCGTTGGTTACTTCTACCTTATCTGGTTGCCGGCGAAGCCCCACGATCCCCGCAGGCAGAGACATAGACTTAATTTCTCTTGTTCGTAAGTACTCTTCCATTCTGCCCGACAGGAAATCGATTTGAGATTGTTTCTGATTTGATTTGTGTCCGAGCCAGGTTTCGATTTCCTGCATTAGCTTTTCAGCTGTTGATTTGTACTGACTGATTTCATCGTCAAGATATTTGATTCTCCAAAGGAATTTGGCGAACAATACCTGCGGGTCATTTAAAGTATTAATTTCGTTCTCATCGATTTCATCAGGAAAGATTTCGTCGATTAATTCAGTAAGCTTGGCTCGCTCTTCATCAGTAAATATAGTTGTCTCGGTTTTATCAAGAAGTTGCAGGCCATCGTTCGCGGTGATTTCGGTGATGTCATTTAGTTTGTTGGCTGTGTTATTCATTTTTTTCGTTCCTTTACCTTCCTGTTAATTAACTCAGCCAGTAGAATTTGTAATGTGAGAAGGATTATTTTCTTTCCCAGTTCTTTAAGAACTATTGGTGTTATTAACATTTGTTTTATCTCCTATATTTGTTTTTGGTTTACGAGGTAGTTTAAGTTTATCTCTTTCGTTTATTTGCTTCAATGCTTTCAATAGCTCGATACCTAATTCCAATAACACATCCTTTGTTTCTTTTGTGATTTTAGGTTTTTTCATAGGCTTTAATTTTGAGATTTGAAAATTCTGTGAATTTAAAATAGACCTTCCCTGAACGAATTGAAATTAGAACCTGAGCTTGAACCACTGAAAATTGTTTCTTCTTCAAGCATACCGACTCTGTATTCAAGCTCGTGTATCTGTTCGGACACTTCTTCCAACATAAATCGTTTCATCAAATCATAGTCCAGATTTTCTTCAGCTAATCTCTTGTCATGCATTGTGTCTTTTCTTTCTGAATCCCATTCGGATGGAGCTTCTAAAGAATTCAAATTAATTGAACGTCTGGATTTTGGGTTCTTCAATTTATCGATTATCATTAAAGGTTCGGGATATTTTATATTGCTAATATCTACTTCCTCAAGCCCGTAGTCTATTATTATGGTGCAAGGAATTTGAATTAAGAAATTATTATACTTTAGATTGTATATCCCATGGACGAATCCATCTTTCTTGGTATAAAGTAAACTAAGTTCAAAATTTTGGTTTATAAAAGACTGGTCTGTTCCACTAAAACTGTTACAGCCATCGGGATGTCTATGTATTACAACTTTATAAGAAGAATCTTTCTCGTCCGGCAGATAATCGATTGAAGCATGAGCTACGATTTGTTTTGGCACGTAAAATTCTTCAGATAAGAAAATTGTTTCTTCATCTTTATCTGATATGTTCGTAACAATTGAAAACTCGCTTTCATCTTTTACTTTACCGGCGATTTGATTACAAATCAAAAGTAACTTGAGTGGCACTATTACTTCCATCTGTTTTAGTATCTTAATCCCAGATTCCCACGCTTCCTTCTTTTGTTCAGTGAATTTAGCTTCAATTACTTTTCCTTTTGTAATTTCTTTTTCGGTTTTATCGGATTGTTCTTTTGTCTTCATTTATTTTAAGAAATAAGATTTAAAATTGATTTTACATTTAAGTTTACGGTTCTGTTGACTGGCTTTTTGACCAGTAGCATTTCTATAATTCCAATTGCACTTAATACCTGTGGAGTCCCAAAGAAACTGGGAACTACAGTATAACTATTATCTTCACCCCAACGGCCTGATATGAAATCATTGATGCTAATAGTTCCTTCCATGCCGTCATAACCTAATTTTATATAATTCGGAAAGATGAAATCATTTTTCTTTTCTTTACTTAACGCGAGAGAATCTTTTAATTTCGTGGTATCTGAACAATCAAAAATGTAGTTTGTCCCGTTTAATTTTTTTAAATCATCTACTGAAAAATATTCTTCGTAAGTAATTACAAGTGTATCTTTTCTACGTTCCATAATTAACTCTTTAACTGCTTTGGTTTTGTATTGCCCGATGTGTGAGAGCTTAAATAGTGTGCGATTGAGATTTGATGGTTCTATTTTATCCGGGTCAAACAGGATTAGAGTTCCACAGCCCAATAATGCCAAATCGACAGCTATCCAGTTTCCAATGCCACCTAGTCCCACCACGATGGCTGTACTCTGAGAAAAATCTTCTACAATAGAATTCTGTCTGTTGTTTATTTCTGTTATAAGTGATGATGTTATGCTGCCTTCCATTGGTCTAAGTCCTTTCTAAGCGTAAAGTTAATTTCCGGATTATAATAAGCTGAATTTAAATGGCAGATTTCGTATGTAGCCGAAATCTCATTTAATAGTTCAAGCAGTTTTTGAGAATCATCGAGTGATATGTCACGGTTTTCAAGTGTTCCCGGGCAAGCAACGCCGAAATTTTTATCAGAACAATTTGGATGTTGCCCACCTTCTGTTGAGAGTTGTATAGTACCGCTTGAAATGTGAGGATGTAAAACATTACAGTAAATAGAACGAAGACTACATACAGGTTCATCATATTCTTTCACACATTTGCCATCATATCCTAAAACAACTTCATACGGCGGTGAATAAAACTTGTACGCATTTACTGAGTTATCCTTCATAAGCAAGTACCAACCTTTTTTAGATATTGTTTTTACAATGTCAATAAGCCTGCTACCTATAGCTTCGGTCTTGTATAATTGCTGAACTTTTAAAAGTTCTGAATTATAAAGGTCATTCACCCTCTCTACCATTGATTTTAATTCATCCTGATATACTTTTTTTAATTGCTTAAGTGAGTTCACTAGGTCCACTTCGGACTCCAGCAGAACTTCTCTGATTATAATTTTTTCCTGTCTAGTTTTAAGTAATCTTTCGTTGAACTCTTTCATTTTAACTTCTTTTGTAATTACGTTCTTCAAAGAATCGTTTAGTAACTTGAGATTGGAATTATTACCGGTTTCATTTAGTCTTTTGAAGAAGTCTTGATTTAATCCCGGTGAATTTAAACTATTGCCTTCCATATATTATTATTTAATTGTTTAAAAATACGAAAGGAGGAACACCCAGTACCTCCATAATCAGGTGTTCCCCCTTGTTTACGAATTTAAATATGAATATCGTATCAGGCTGCAACGTTGAAACGGACCAACGTTAGGTCGCCCTCGAAATTTCCATTCTCGATATCAACCGGACTGAGATTATTATTATCTTTGTCGAGTACGTCAAATTTCGAAATCGAATTTTGCCGTCCGATTTCTTTCAGCTTTTCTACAAGCCCTAAACCTTCTAAACTGCTTATGTCATAAGACTGACCGTTACATTTACAATAATTTTTTGTTTCCGGAGCGGACGAATTTTCTGTGTTCCATACCATGGTGATGGATTCCTTTCTTTTTGTTTAATTGGTTAATTAGGATTATAAGTTAATTGGGATTGCTAAAAAATCTTTTATAGCGAATTGATTTCCGCGAGAAAATATGATGGTAGTGTTAAACCGGGTGAAGTATTATTATTATAGCCGGGCGGTGGTGTTACATTTGACTCTTGTAAATCTATACATGCTTCATCTTCAGAATAGCTATAATCTTCAAAATCAGTTTCTTCATGGTCTTGTTCTCGAATGTTTTCATGGTCATATATTAACTCTTGAGCTTCTTCCCGGCTGTTGGCGAAAACATATCCGGAAAATTCTCCATGTGCTCGACATGAATAACTTATTTTTACATAATATTGATTCATAGTTATTAAATTAAATTTATCTCTTTTAAGAAATAGTCTGGGATTTTTTCGGTTGTCTTAGAATCGCCATCAACTTCAAATGGAGGGTCAACGTCTTCTTCTTCAATTTCCGCTTCTGTTTCTGAGTAATCAAATTCAGTGTTGCCGTCGTTTTCATCATCGTCGTAATCTTCTGAATAGTGACTTCCAAAA